>Ga0233431_1000099_pt1 | contig 191543 bp, 190 predicted proteins | sample SI_118_April2016_FD_179867 | JGI IMG/M metagenome (GOLD analysis project Ga0233431, IMG submission 179867) | Seawater microbial communities from Saanich Inlet, British Columbia, Canada - SI_118_April2016_200_MG | ecosystem: Environmental > Aquatic > Marine > Inlet | place: Canada: British... | reverse complement strand
CCAGAGGCAGAGAAAAAGCAGATTGAAAAAGATTTACTTGAGTATTGTAAGTTGGATACTTGGGCGATGGTGGAGATTTATAGGTTTTTAAATAATTTAATTTAATATTTAAAAATATGAAAAAAACAGAACTAGAATCAATAATAGAAAAAATTAATCAGAAAATTGAAAGTGTTGATATTCTTAATCAAAAAATTGAAAAAGCAAATCAAATTATACAAGAAGTACAAACAAATGCTGAAACCTTAAAAAATTCTGCTACCGAAATAGAAAAATTTAAAGGTTCGATAGAACAAATAAATAATGAGGTCGCTGGTTTTAAGGATGTCATTGAAAATGTGCACGGTACCTCTGTAGAATATAGCGAAACAGTAGCTAAACAAACTGATGAATATAGGGAATTAAAAGAAAATTTTGATGAATTGACAAATAATAATAACGAACTATCTGAAACGATAAAAGATCAACTAGGTCTTGTGAGTATGGAGATACTTGCCAATTCCTTTTTTGAAGAGGCAGGGAAACTCAAAGAATCATCTCATAAATGGTTTTGGTGGTTGTTTGGTTCAATGGTAGCCTTATTGTTATCTGTTATTGGGGTGGCTACATGGCAAATAATAGCAGAAGATACCTTATTCCAGTTAAGTTTTTTAATTAGGATACCTATTATTACACCAGTGTTATATTTTTTAATTTTTGTAGCTAAACAATACGGTAGGGACAGAAAATTACTAGATGAATATACTTTTAAAGCCTCTGTTGCAAGATCATTTGAAGCATACCGTAAATTATTAAGAGAGGAAGACGAAAGTGCAGAATCAGATAAGCAGAAAATTGACTTCATTATAGAAACAATCAGAAACATTTATTCATCACCAATGAATAATATTAGAGAAAATGGAGAAAAAAGTAAAGATGACGAAATTGGATTAGGAACTTTAAGTAAAATTACTAATATTATTAAAGGTTTAATAAAATAAGAAATTTAATAAACCTTTGAACACAAATATTGTTCGTAGAATTAGCGGAAAAACTGATTATATTGTATAATAAAATCAGTTTTTTTAATTACAAATATATGACAAAAAATAAGTTAAGTATCAAAATATTATCAGTTGGTGGTCGTGGAGCAAACATCCTAGAAAGGCTAGATTCTTTTGATAAACAAGATGTGAGTAGAATAGCTGTTGGAATAAACGGAAAGGTCTTTTCTAGGATTAAAGTAAAAGATAAGATAGAATTGAGAAAAAATGAAAATATATCTACTACAAATGACAACAAAAATCTTTTTGAAAGTATTATAAATGAAAAACAGCCTGAGATAGAAAAAAGTCTTAAAGACGCAGACATATTGTTTATTCTAGGTAATCTAGCAAATGATACATCTCACTATCAGATTGCTAGAATATCTCAGATCGCGAAAGAAAAAGGTATTCTAACTTTCTTTCTTGGAAGTACACCTTTTCCTTTTGAAGGAGATAACAAGATAAAATTATCTAATGAAAATAAGGTGTATCTGGAAGAGCATGTAGATGCTATTTTAATGCTTGAAAGTGAGAGAATAATGACAGAAAAAATATCTGCCATGGAAGCGATGACAAAGGTAGACAATACTTTAGGGGAGATAATCTCATCTATAATTGATTTAGTTAATAAATTCGGTGTAGTAAATGTAGATTTTGCAGATTTAAAAACTACTATACAAAATGCAGGTGAGATATTTTTCAATTCTGTAAATGGCGACAAAGTAGAGATAGATAATCTTATTACAAACCTTTTTGAAAGAAATGATCTACAAAACCAAAATAGAGACTTAGATAAGATTCTTTATGTAATATATGCTGGTAAAGACATATTAATGGATGAAATTGACTCTATTGGCAGAAAATTACAAGAAAAGTTTAATAGAGAAGCTCGGATTATATTTGGTGTAGTGAATGAAGAAAAAATGAAAAATAAATTGAAGATAGTGATGATTGGGAGTTAAATAATATTTTTTGTCAATAATATATGCTAACAAAAGTACGACAACATAAAAATGATTATGATAAAGGATTTTGCATTGATTGTCCGTATTGTGGTTCTGATCGACCAGATCATTCTTGTGGAAACTGTTATACAGAGATGGATGTAGAGACCTGTTATAAACACAAAGGATATTGTTCTAAAAAATGTTTGGATTATGTTATAAAAGAAATACCTAAATTACAACGGGTAAAAAAGGATTTAGGAATAAAATGTGAATGTCCTACATCTTCTTGCAGAAAATGTCTTAGTGTTGGGTGTCAGGATGATAACTGTCCGACTCACACAAAAGAAAATAAATTGCGTTTTAAGGCTAGAAATAATAGTAAAATAAAAGTAACTAATTATAAATTCAAAGACGCTTTTATAGATGAGACCGGTAAATATCGCTATTGGTTATTTAGAAGAACGAGCAATAAGCCCAAAAATTTGGTAAATTTTATTTTACTTAATCCTAGTACAGCAGATGCTGAATATGACGACCCAACAGTTAAATCTTGCAAAAGATTAGCCAGTTCTAATGGTTATTATGGTTTTTATATTACAAACTTGTTTGCCTATCGTGCTACCAATCCAAATGACCTTTTAAATACAGCTGACCCCATTGGCCTAGAGAATGATAAATACATAAAAAAATACGCAAAAAAATGTAATATAGTTGTAGTGGCTTGGGGTAACAAAGGCACTTTACACGGTCGTTCTCAGGATCTTTTAGAAAATTTAAAAAAAATCACAGAACTATATTGTCTAGATATTAATAAATCCGGAGAACCAAAACATCCACTTTATATTAAAAAAGATACTAAATTTATCAAATATAAAAGTTTGGAACAATAATTATATGAAAAAAATCATTATAATCACACTATCTCTACTTTTATTAACAGGGTGTAGTGGAAAAAAAATAGAAGAATCATATTCAAATGGTCATGATGAAGGATATGAAATAGGTTTTAAAAAGGGCAAAGGACAAGGATATAATATTGGTTATAATAAAGGTTTTTTAGAAGGCGAAGAAGAATCTTATGAAGATGGATATGATGATGGATATGACGATGCCCTCAGTGATTTAAATAATTAAGGTAAAAATTATAATAATTAATTATTAAATATATGAAAAAAATCCTTTTTATTACTTCCATTGTTCTATTATTGACCGGTTGTACCAATAATAATTTTGAACATTATAGTGATTTAGCTTTGCAATCTAATAATGAGGGTAAATATGAGGATGCCATTAAAGCAAGTGACAGGTGTATTGAGCTTAAAGATGATATAGATTGTTGGATACACAAAGCTAATGCTAACTATCATCTAAATGAATGTACTAAGGCTCTAACAAATATCTATCATGCTGTCATGCTGGACGCAAACCATGAGGAGGCTAATGCGATGATGGTGATGCTACTACGTGATCCAAAATGCCCTGAACTGAATAAAATAATAGAAAATAATGATACAGATATAATAGATGAATTTGAAGGGGTAGATTGGGAAAATATAGCTAATATACCAACAACGACTGAAACACTTCCTGAAACAGAGATCCTAATGGATAATCCTGTAATAGATGTTAATCCCGATACAAAGACAGATACTACACTAGTAAAGATTGGTAAATTTTACGATGGTCAAGATGGCTTTAGCCTATCCATACAAAGTGGAAATAGTTCAGTGTGTATTTGGACTTGGGAGGCAGGAAGTGGTCGTATACCAGATTTGATAATTACAGAAGCAAATACTGCCCTAGAAAAACACACAAGAACAACTTACCCAGAAGAAACTGATAATAAAGTTACTTGCGTTGATGATTTTGGTAATATATACGTCGGTGATTTTCCAGATAATAATTAGAGATAGCTTTTAGTGATTGAGAGAGTAAGATTTACCTCAACTTTGCTAAAAAAAGTTCGGAAGCTGTCTAAGTATGCGAGCAAAATATTTAAAGAAAAATTTGCCTTAACCAAGGCAATTTTTCTTTTCAAAAACAGTGGAGGAGAATAGGACTCGAACCTGTTTGCCTAAAATAAGCAAAAAAGGTAAAATATATTTAATATGAATAATACAGATATATTCAAAACAATCGAAAAGCTACTGTCTAATCTAAATAAAAATAATATTTTAATATGCATTGATGGAGGGCAAGGTTCTGGTAAAACAACTTTTATTGAAGAGCTGAAGAATAATTTAAGTGGTTACGAAGAGTATAAAATATTAAATATCGAAATAGATGATTTTGTAGTAGATAGAGCAAAAAGGGAAAATTTACCTGTTTCCTTTTTTAAAAATGCTAACAATATTTCAAAATTATTTGATTTCAGTAAATTTTCTAAAGCTATTACCGAATTAAGCAAGTCTAATAATTCAGTAGTATTAGAAAAATTGTATAATAGAGAGACTGGCAAAAGAGATAAAACCAAAAAATTTAAATCATCTGATAAAAATATACTTATTGTTGGTGGTCCTTATCTAAAAGCATTATTACCAATACCCTTGTTTGATTTAAAAATTTTTTTCCATGTAGATAGAAAAATTAGATTTACTAATACTTTGTGTCGTGGGCTAAAATGTAAAAGCAGATCTAAAAAATCACAAGGAGTAGTATTTAATAAATTTGAGAATTTTTTTGAGCATCACTACTCTGACTACATTTCTTTTTTTGATGTGATAATAAATAATAATGATTGGAATAATAGGTTTATTGTAGATAAAAATAATAACACTCACGGTTAGGAGGTCTAGCCCCCAAACAGGTCTGTGCTCTGTATATAATTAATAAAAAACTCCGCTAAGTTAGCGGAGTTTTTTAAATTATAGTCTAATTTTATACTATTTTAGGTCTTTTATATGAACCTTTTTTAATAGCTCTAGCCACTCCTTTTATAACATGGATGAAGCTGTCTATAGTTACAATAGGATTTTCTTTGTCAAAAACAATATCACCAAAATGCATTGAAGCATTTTTTATTTCTTCTTCTGAACTCTTTTCAGTTATTTTGGCATCTATCCATCTCATTGACATACCTCTGTGAAGCAATTCTGCGGTAGAATACTGGACGAATAATTTTTCATCTAGTTCATAACCTGGAACTAGCTCGGCATATTTATCAATGTATGCTTTAATGCACTTTTGCATATATTCTATACCAAAATCTAAATCCATTGTATTGGAAATAACAAACAAAGAAATTTGACCTAGAAAGTTAGGAAGTATATATTCTTGGTCACATACGATACTTCTTCCAAAATCAAACACAATTATATCACCATTTTTATTTACAGCTATATTTTTTGGATGACCATCTGTCCATGTAATAGATTTATTTTCGGGTTCTAAAAATTCTTTCATTATACTGTGTAGATAATTCATTCTGCCGTTATATAATAATGCTATTAATTCATAGAATCTTTGATGAAATTGTTCATCACCACTTTCTAACTGTGTAAGTCCACCTTCCATATTTTCCATTTCATATCTGACAACCGCCAAAGCTTCACCTGTCTTTCCAGACGAAACCATTGGTAAATTTTCATTAATTATCATGTCTTGCATCAATTCATATCCATCATCAATAAAATTTTTCATTATAGTTACTTTTTCTTTAGAAAAATCTCTAAGCACAACTGGAGTGGTAACTGATAATCTTTTTTTAATTTCTAAATCAAGAGTATGTGATTTAGCAGCCACACTTAAATGCTCTCTTTCTTCAAGAGCACAGAAATGATTGTTAACAGAAATATTTTCTTTTGTGTATTTAACAGCGACATTGTGTTGCTCACCCTCAGTATCAGTATAAACACCGTTAAAAACATCAGATATCACTCCTCCTGCCAATTTATCTTTTAGTTCTAATTTTTCGTCCTTTGATAATAATCCTATTATCATCTTCTTGATATCTTCATCATTTTTCATAAGCAATCTTTTAATAATTATTATAGATAACTATAGCATTTTTCTTTTGTTATTGGCAAATGGCATTTTTATATTCAAAATTAAAATCGCCACACTTAGCCAAAATAGTTCGGAAGCTGTCTAAGTATGCGAGCAGAAAAACATCGTCTCATAAGACGATGTTTTTTAATTTTAAATTTTATCATCTACTAATCCTCAATAACTCCATCTTTCAACCATATAACTCTATCAACATATTTCTTATCATCTGGTTCATGGGTTACCATGATTATTGTCTGTCCAATTTCTTTATTAAGTTTTTTAAATAATTCTAATACAACTTCTGATGACTCTGAATCTAAATTTGCTGTTGGTTCATCAGCAAACAAAATTGCAGGATTGTTTACTAATGCTCTAGCAATAGCAACTCGCTGCTGTTCTCCTCCTGACATTTCTTTTGGTAGGTGATGCAATCTATCACCAAGCCCAACTTTATCTAACATTTCAGAAGATTTTTTTATATACTCTTTTTTATCCACATCCAAAAGCATGAGTGGTAGATAAACCGACTCAAGGGCAGTGAGTTCAGGTAATAATGCGTAAGACTGAAATACATACCCTAATTTTTTTAAACGAAAATCAGCTTTTTCTTTTTCAGAAAATGTTACCAAATCAGTACCATCCATAATAATTTCTCCGGTCGTTGGTGTATCAAGCAAACCAAGCTGATGTAAAAGAGTAGATTTTCCAGAACCACTACGTCCCATTAAGGCAACAAATTCACCTTTTTCTATACCAAAATTAATATCCTTAAGAGCGTGCGTTGGTACCCGTCCTTCGTATGTTTTTTTCAAATTTTTTACTTCAATAATCATATTATTTTAATTTAGCCCCAAATAGATTTTAATATACTCTCTCTCGCTCCTCGGAATGCAGGGAAAAATCCACCGATCAAGGATGCTAACAACAAGCTAATATTACTTATTCTAATTATATTAAAGGTAACTTTTAGTGACACCCAGCCAACAGGAAAGTCGAGTGGATTGGCTATAAATAATGGTCGTAAAATAAATAAAATAATTGACGCTCCAAGTATTACTCCAACTATTCCATAAAATAAAGCTTGTATTATAAAAGATAAAATTATAGTATCTTCTTTCATACCAATTGCTTTTAATATTCCAATTTGTTTTCTCTTATTTACAACACTTACAAATATTATAATAAATATAGTAACTCCAGCAACAATCGTTCCGATCACACCGAGTATAATACTAATCATTGTAAAACTTTTACTTGCACTGGATGTAAAGCCCATCAACTCATCCCATGTTTTAATATCCTCATCTTGCAAACCTATTTCTCTAATTTCATTAACATACTTATCTTCTTCTCCTGTATTTTCTATTTTAACTAATACTTCTGATGCTAAATTATGGACTTTTAAAATAGATTCCATTTCTTTTTTCGTCACAAAAGCCATTTGATCGACTTGTGTACTTTTGACACTAAAAACACCTTTTACAGTATATGTTCTTTTTGTATTATTACTAAAAAGCACGTCCACCTTGTCTCCAACTGAAATACCACCAAGACTCAAGTGCTCCAATCCCCCACCGTGACCACCAGAAATTTCTTTACCTATTATTATCTTATCTCTATCTGTTGCATCTAGATAAGATCCTTCAATTATTGAATCATGAATTTCAGTAACCTTTTTTTCATCTTGCACATCTACAGATTTTACAACCCATTTACCACTCTTTATATCATTTCCATCACTATATTCATCATAACTAATAAGAGCTTTGTCTATATAATGAGCAGAGCTTCCTACAACCCCAGGAATAGTATCTATTAATTCTACAGCTTCTTTATTATCTATATATCTATCATCTATGGCTGGCTCTATTACTATATTAGAATATTGATTATTAATTGATTCCTTGTTCATAGCCTCTACTATACCTCCAAATATAGAAGCAATAAAAACAAGATTGACATATGCAAGTGTCATTATCAATATAGTCATTAGTAAAGTACCTTTGCTCCCCCTTCTCAATGAAGTGTAAGCAAGGAAAAATGCAGTTTTGATATTCATTGTGTAGTATTTAAATTATATATAAAGTATATCAAACTATTTGTTTTTTTTCAGTAATCTCTTGAATGAAAAAACAATAATTTTCCAGTGTTGAGTAATATGTATGGTAATGAGAACAAAAAATATTGGTTGAAGGATTTTTATAAATGGGAGATTAATAAATTTTGATAATATTATAAATATAAATGCTATGATTAATAAGCTATCTATAATTAAGATTCCTTTTCTCATACTAATGGTTAGTTGAATAATTTAGAGAGTTTTGTTAAAACACGTGTCAGATCATCTCTGTCTTTTTTTGATAATTTACTAAATACATTTTTTAAATGCTTTATCGCTGCAACAAATCCTTTTTCTAATTCTTTTTTACCACTTTGTGTAATTGTAAGACGAACTATACGTCGATCATCCTTATCATCAATTCTAGATATTAATTTCATTCTAACCAAATTATTTACTAATGTCGTTGTTGACGGAGCGGTAATATGTACATATTCAGAAATCTCTTTCATAGTAGAGTTTTTTTGTTTCATCAAAAAAGACAAAGTTTGAAACTGAATATAAGATAAAGAATTATCTTTTTCTTCAATACCATCTCTGGTTATTCGACTCAAAGTAAAAACAAGTTCAGTGAGCTTTTCTATATTTTTCATAATCATTAGATATTCTAATTGTTAGATAATCTAATTATATATAATGTTTAAAATAATGTCAAGGGATATTCCCAATTATTATTTTAGATTGGTATTAAATTCAAATATAGTTCATCCCGCCGAACCCAGTATCATACTGTATTGAACAAGCAAAAATAGCCAATAGGTTTATTTTTTGTTTCTATGCTATAATAGCGATACCTTTGAACAAAGTGACTAACTAGAAAAAATGAACAAAAAACGCACAAAAAAAATATTAATATTTTCAATACTAGTGATTTTCATAATTTCCTTAATTATTCTTCTTTATTTTGTAAGTCCTGAGCAGATTGTAGATAAAATTGGAGTACGAAATAGCTATCTTCTTGTTATTTTTGTTTCATTTTTTGGTGGTTTTTCTTCTGGTGGATCTGTTACTTTTATTAGTCTTCTGGCTACCTTTGCTGCAGGAGGTATGAATCCATTTTACCTTGCATTGGCTGCTGGGATTAGTTTGGCAGTTGGAGATATCATTATGTTTTATGCAGGCTCCAAAGGACGAGAATTAATTATAGGAAAATGGGATAATAAAATAGACAAGATTGCTAATGCCATTATGAAACGAGAGTGGTCAAAAAAAGCAGTCCCCTTTCTTGCGTATCTTTATGTAGGCTTTGCACCCTTACCAAATGATATTTTGATCCTCTTCCTTGCAGCGATAGAATATCCTCACAAAAAAATGTATATAATATTAATCTTAGGAGATATAACTTTTGCCTCCACCATTACTCTGTTGGCTGCAAAGGGACTTATGCTTTTCTAAAAAATAATTTATAAAAAATATGAACATCAACAAAGTATTAAAAAGAATGAGAGAGGAAGAAAAGAAGTCTGGCAAAACTCCCACCATTCCAGACACCATACAACCAAAACAAAAAATGCGTGGTGATTCTGGATTCCATGCAAAAGCAAATAGTCAGGAAGGTGCTGCGAGACAAAGAAGTATGGGGAATAGAAATATAAAACCAGCCAAATCAAAATAAAAAAAAGTAGGGATCAGGTCGCGACCTGTCCCTACTTTTTTTTATTTTTATTTCTTCTTTTTAACAACCTTCTTTTTTGCTGCTGGTTTTTTCACAACCTTCTTCACCGCTTTCTTTACTACCTTTTTCTTTGCTGGAGCTTTTTTTGCTTCAGCCTTTTTAACTGTCTTTTTTATCACTGTCTTTTTGGCAACTTTTTTTATTGTCTTCTTCTCTACCTTTTTCTTTTCAACCTTCTTCTTGGTCTCTTTTTTAACTGCTACTTTTTTTGCTTTTTCTTTTTTTGTACTATCTAGCCCAAGAGAATCCATAATCATGTTGAGTTTCATATGTATTGCATCGAGATGCTCAGTATACTCAGTCTTATTTGTTAAGCTACCTCTACCACCACCTGTGTTACCACCTTTATCAAAACAATTACTACAATATACTTGTTTACCAAATGTAGGTTTAAAAGGTACTTGGCAATCATCTCCACATGTGGCACATATGGCATCGTGCATTTGTTTGTCACGAAAATCGCCGCCATCTCTTCTTCCACTATCTCTTCTGTCGTCTCTTCTTCCTCCACCGTCTTGCTTATCAAAACAATCACTACAAAATACTGGTCTACCTCCAGAAGGTCTAAAAGGAAGTTCACAACCACTACCACATTTACTACATGTAGCTTTGTGCATAGTTGGTCTGCCACCGCCTCTTCTATCGTCTCTATTAAAATTTCCCATACTAAAAATATTTAAATCCGCCAAAGACGGACGAGTTACATAAAGCGTAACTAACCTAAACCTACCACATTTCTAGATAAAAATCAATAGCAAAGCCCTTAATAAAGCTCTTGTCCTTGACAAAAGAATACTTCTCTGGTATAGTATTGTACTTATAACTTAGCTCGGGATTAATCCCTTGAGCACGACTCGTCTCTTTTGCGTCATATGTGTGACTTTCAAGAACTTCGGGTCACAGATAAAAACATATATGCAAAAAGAACAAACTCCGCCAAAGGCGGACACGATCGGTCGTTTTAGCGACCTTGGGATAGGAGCAAATCTCCTTGAGATCCTTACTAACAAAGGATTTGAGGTACCTACCCCTATTCAGCACCAAATTATTCCTAGTGCTATCGAAGGAAAAGACGTAGTAGGTATAGCTCAGACAGGGACTGGAAAGACCCTTGCTTTTGGTATTCCCATGCTTCAACGCCTTGCAAAAAATAAAGGCCAAGGTTTGGTAATGGTTCCAACGCGTGAATTAGCCTTACAAGTAGAAAAAGCCATGACAGAGATTGGTTCTTCTATTGGACTTCGTACTGCAGTAGTAATTGGTGGCGTATCTCAACACCCTCAAGTAAAAGCACTCAAACGTGATCCACATGTAGTGATTGCAACTCCGGGACGTCTCGCCGACCTCATGAAACAAGGATTGTACAAACTTGATCGTATAAAGATGATCACGCTTGATGAAGCTGATCGCATGCTAGATGTAGGATTTTTACCAGAAATCAAACGCATTTTGAAAGCTGCGCCAAAAGAACGACAAACACTCCTCTTTTCTGCAACCATGCCTAGGACTATTTCGTCTCTTGCAACTGAATTCATGAAAATGCCATTGCGAATAGAAATCGCACCACAGGGCACTTCTGCAAAAAATGTAGAACAGGAAGTATTTGTGATTAGAAAAAATGACAAGATGCGTTTACTTGATTCTCTATTACAAAAATATAAAGAAGATAAAATACTTATTTTTTCACGAACAAAACATGGTGCAAAACGTATTGCACGTGATATCCGCGGTATGGGTCACACTTCTACTGAGATCCACGGTAATCGCTCCCAAAGACAAAGAGAAGATGCTCTTGCTGGGTTTACCAAAAGTAAATTTCGTATCATGGTGGCAACTGACATTGCTGCTCGTGGTATTGATGTAAAAGATATTTCGGTTGTGATTAATTTTGATCTTCCAGATAATTCTGAAGATTATGTTCATCGTATTGGTAGAACTGCTAGAGCAGGACGCTCAGGAAAAGCAATCTCATTTGTTACTCCATCAGAAAAAGCAGACATTAGAAAAATTGAAAGACTCATTCGCAAATCACTTCCAGTATTATCTATTCCAGAACTTCCTCCGGAAAGAAAAAAAGATCCACGAACACAGCAGCACGACCCAAGAGAACAACGAGACTCTCGTGGAAGAGGTAGAGGTCGTAGTAGTGGATCATATAGTGGACGATCATCTAATGGAAAAAGCTTTCAAAGAAAATCTAGTGAGGGAAGCTATAAAGGAAAAACTTCTCATAGTCGTTACAAAAAAAGATCTGAGTCTGAGGGAGAAAACAAAGACAGACGATCCTCTTCTACTCCTACACGCTACAAAAAACGATCTAGTGGAAATGAGCGCGATGAACAAAAGTCTTATTCAAAAAATCGAAGACCGCCCGCACGATCTCGCGGTCGACAAAACAGTACGAGGAATAAACGACGTTAATTAAATTGATACATTGTTAAATTGTTATACTACACGCTAAGACGCCTTATTTAATTAAGGTGTCTTTTTTTGTCATCCCGAACGCAGTGAGGGATCTCTACACGTGTATTACCTCAATCTCCGTTTCAAGATCCTTCATCATCTTTGCGGGCTCGCTCGGGATGACAAACGACAATTTAACAATTTACATTAAAAAATCCCCTATCAAACTAGGAGATTTTTTAAAACCTATTACCTAAACAACCTCGACTGCCTAAAACTCATTCCCCTCTCAAAGCATCAACAGGATCAAGGCGACTGGCTTTAAAAGCTGGATAAATTCCAAAAAATAATCCGACTAGAGCTGAAAAAGTAAAGGATAAAATAACTCCAAAAAATGATGGAAGTACATACCAACCTTCAAAATGATTGAGTATTGGTATGGCAATTTGCCCTACTACAACACCAACAAGTCCACCACCAACAGACAGTATAATTGACTCAAGTAAAAACTGAGATAAAACATCTTCTTGTTTAGCTCCGATAGCTTTAGCAATACCAATTTCTTTAGTACGCTCAGCAACTGTCACAAACATAACATTCATAATTCCAACACCAGAAACAATTAAAACAATCGTGGCAACAGCTATTAAAAGTAGTGACATAGTATTAGCTGAATCTTGGGCAGCCCCAACAATAGAACCTGGATCAAAAATACGGAAATCATCATTTTGTGTTGAACTAAGTTTATGCTCAACTCTTAATACAGCGGTAATATCTTCTACACCAGTTTTTACATAATCCACACTTTCCATGAGAACACTAATTGTAATTTGAGCACTTTCACCTAAAATAGTTTTTTCAGCTGTGGAATATGGTATATATATTGCGTCATCATACGACATCTTACCCATAGCACTACCTCCATTTTTATTTAAGACTCCTACAATTTCTATTTTTTTACCAGACAGCGTGACACTTTTCCCAATCAATTCTTCAACATCAACATCTTCTCCAAAAAGTGTTTCTATAAGACCAGCACCAACAACACCTACTCTTGCTCGCTTTTCATTTTCCTCTAATGTCAAAAAACGACCTGTTTCTAAATCCAAATTTGTAATACTAAAAAAATTATCATGAGTTCCAAATAATGAAAAAGATGATGATTCTTTTTCATAAGATACAGAAGTATTACCAGTAACAAATGCTGTTGTATCGCCAACATGTTCAACTTTTTGTCGTATAACCTCTACATCATCTAAGTCTAATTTTGATTTAGTAATTGCACTACGCCCCATACTTTCCATGACCATGATTTGCGTAGCACTTAAATTTTTATATTGCTCTTCAATCTGCATTTTTGCTCCTGTACCAATACCAACAACCACAATAACAGTTGAAACACCAATAATAATTCCGAGTATTGATAAAAGACTTCTCAATTTATTTGAAACAAGCGCTTCTAAAGCCATTTTGAAAGTCTCCAAATACATAACTTAGTATTTTGAACTTAGCGAGTAATTATTATCAACAATTTTTCCATCTCTCATATAAATAATTCTATCAGCATATTTTGCAACTTCAGCAGTATGAGTAACCATAATTATTGTTTTCTTTTCTTGGGCAAGTTTTTTAAAAATTTCCATTACTTCTAGACCGTTTTTTGAATCTAACGCACCAGTCGGTTCATCAGCAAGTAAAATTTCAGGATCATTCATAAGAGATCTAGCAATAGCTACACGTTGCTGTTGTCCACCAGACAATTCTGTTGGCTTATGATCTCTTCTATCTAAGATATCTAATGTTTCTAAAAGTTCCAAAGCTCTTTTATTCCTATCTTCTTTTGAAACTCCAGCATACACACTAGGCAAACTAACATTAGACAGAGCAGTTCGTCTAGAAAATAAATTAAATTGTTGAAATACAAAACCCATTTTTTTATTTCTAATAAATGCAAGAGTATAATCATCTTTAACTTCACCGATATTCTCTCCCTCAAGAAAATATTTACCAAAAGTAAGAGGATGCAAACATCCCATAATATTAAGAAGAGTGGTTTTTCCACCACCCGATTCACCCATGAGCGCAATAAACTCACCTTTTTTAATTTCCAAATCTATCCCACGCAAAACTTTTATCTCTTCACCATTGGAGAGATAATATGATTTGTGGAGGTCTTCCATTTTTATAACTATATTATCTGACATAAACTAATATACTACTTTTTCTTGCATCTCTAAACCAGAAATAATCTCCACTGTTTTTCCATCAGTAAAACCTGTTACAACATTTCGTATAGATCCATCTTCCATAGTGACCGATGGTTTTCCATCTACATTTTTTACTGCCTGTACAGGTGTCATAAGCACACTATTAGCCTCAGTAATAATAAAATCAACATACACACTCATTCCTTCTCTAATATCTAAAACCTCTGTATTTTCAAGTAATACACGTACCTTGTAAGTGACTATTCCATTATTTTCTGCGGAGACAAGAGAAACAAAACTCACTTCCCCCTCTGCCTGGGCTGAATCTAGTGCATCAATAGTAACATATGCTTTTTGTCCTTGTTTAATTTTACTAATATCCATCTCTTCAATCTGTGTTTCTACATAAAAAACATCTTTATTGAGGATTATACAAAATGGTTCGTTTTTTTCTTCAACAACAATATCTCCTGTTTTACCATTCAACAATACCAACTCACCATCAATTGGAGATGTTATGGTGGCTTCTTGAATCTGATATAATATTTTATTAACACTGGACTGTGCACTTGCAACACTACTTCGTGCTGATGCAATATCTGTTTCTGAAGCTGGCTCTATTTGTTTATTTAAACTATTTTCCAGATTTTCTAAACTTAATCTAGCAGAAAGTTCAGTTGCTTCAACATCTTTTTTAGTTTCTTCTAGATCGTCTATGGACTCATCATATGCATTTAAATAAGTTTCATAACTATTTTCAGCAGTTTCTATCGCCTCCATAGATGTATTTAAAGAACTCAAACTAGCAATAACAGCGGATTTGGCAGTATTTATACCAGTGCGTAAAGCATCCAACTCACTTTGACTTAAATCACCTATTGGTATTGTAGTATCAAGTGTTTCTTGTACATCATACAAATGTTGTTGCATCTTTACGAGAGCTTCTTTTACTAATTCAGCACCAGAAATTATAGCTGTATAACTTGAAATAGATACTAAAGGTACCACAGAATTTTCTGCTTTCTGTAGCACACTTTTTGAGGATAAATAAGACGTCTTAGCATTACTTAAATTACTTGGATTTAACGTAGACAAAACAGACTCAAACTCGTCATTTGCAAACGTATTGTCAATACCTAAAATATTATCTGAATCTGTAAGTGCACTTGCTAATGTGTTAAGAGAGCTTAATGATTTACCTAATAAATCTTCATAAGCATTTTTTACAATTGCACTATCTTGGCCACCTTCAGCAAGTTTTAAATTATTTTTTGCTGTTTCAACAGCGCGCTCTGCTTCTTTTATGCTAAATTCATTTTGATAAATTATTTTATCAAGAGCAACTTTAGAAGACTCTACAGCATTAATGTATGAAGCTAAATCAGAATCAGTTGCACCGGCTTCAAGCTCTTTTAATCTAGAAGAAGCATATGTTAAAGATGCACGAGAAGATTGAAGATCTATATATAATTCATTAGTTTCAATACGAGCAATTTTATCTCCTTTTTTCACCATGTCACCTTCAGACACATACACCTCTTCTATGCGTACACCTGTTTCAGAAAAAGACAAATCTACACCATCCTTAGCAACGATATTTCCATCTGACTGAATAGTAAGACGTATGTCACCTTTTTTAACAGATGCGGTTACCTTTTCTCTAACAATATTTGTTGAATCATTATTCATTTTTCCATATACGTAAAAACTACCAAGACTGGCAACAAATATTGAAAAAATAATTATAAACTTTTTATTTTTAAATAATGAGATATATTTATATATACCTCGTGACTTTTTACTCTGTTCAAGAATTGAACCTATAGACTCTTTTTGTTCTTTCATATTATTATAAATTTACAAATTCAGCTATTTTTCTATCTTCCACTGATTGATTAAGCCAAATAGTAATATTTCCACCAACAGTGAGATCTACGAGAGAAGATTCTTTTCCTCGCGTATACATAGGAATTCCTACAGGAATAAGAACCTTTACATCACCTAGACTATGTTCTTTCATTATTGCATCCATTTCTTCTCTTTTTTCATCTGTAGAGTTTGTTCTCATTCCACCACCCATACCAGGTATTTTAGTCCCACTATCTACTAAGTTATTACCTGAAGGTTCTGCACCTTCTGGCATATTTGCTGCCATTTGTTCACGCACGGCTTCCATATCTACTTGATTTACAACAACCTCATTTCCTACAATAGATTTTACAATACCCACAACATCTGCTGTACGCTCTGGACGATTATTTAATGAGATACCTTGTTTATTACCTTTTTCAGTATCACCAACATTTTGTTCAGTAGTTGTATTACCACAACCAGACAAAAAAACAACCCCTACCATTAAAGTAGTGATAAAAAAAGATCTTAACATAAAAAAATATTAGACAAATTAAATAAAAACATACTCGTATTATATCATATACTAATACGCTTTAAAATGCTGTTTTCTTTCATATTTATAACAAAACAAAAAAAACACCAATTTGATAAGGTGTTTTTAAATATATAAAAATAAATTACTAAATTAGTATACTGTTACATTTCTAATAAAAAAATCCTCTAATAAACTAGAGAATTTTTTAATATATAGATATATTTTAAGCCTCTTTAGTTACGAACCTCTTCACAAATCTCAAATTTCTCACTCTTTCACTATGTCTTGCAAGAAGTGCTAGACCAGCAAAAATAAGTATAATTCCAGGAAGAATAGGCAAAATAAGCCCGGCAATACCACTGATAACCAAAGCCGTACCAAATACTATGGTAACAACCTTTCTTAAAATGTAGAATAGGATAAAATCATTCATATTTTTGTTGTTTGTACTATAGTAAACGTATGAGTATAGCATAATATTACAGTTTTGTCAAGACTTTGCACACGACAACAGAAATTCACTGGATTTATTCGTAAACCTACACCCCCTCTAACTCCCCCCATGAGGGGGAGAAAACGAAAAAAAGTCCAACTAAACAAGCTCCTCCCCTTATAGGGGAGGTTGGGAGGGGTTTATATTAAAAAATTAAACATTATTTCATATAAATCAATGTCATCCACTTTGTTTTTTCTAGATATTATGCTAAAATATGCACATATGACACACATTATTGATGGCAAAGCCATTGCACAAAATCTACTAGATAGGCTCAAACAAGAGGTAAAGAAACTCAAAAAAGCCCCAAAGCTCGCTGTAGTATACGTAGGTGGTGACAAACCCTCAAATACCTATATTAAACGCAAAAAAGAAGCAGCTGAGTACGTTGGTATTGATTTTGATCTACACAAATTCCCTGCTGATATTAGCAAGGATAATCTGGTAGATGAAATTAAGAAAATTCAAAAAGATAAGGATCTGTCCGGATTGATTGTTCAACTCCCCCTCCCTGAGCCGTTATTTACTACTGAAGTATTGAATGCCGTAGAATCTAAGTTTGATGTTGATTGTTTATCCGATGCACAGCTAGGTAAACTTGTAATGAAGACAAACACCATCTCTCCCCCAACACCAGAAGCAGTATGTGTGGTGCTTGATGAAATTGGAGTTTACGTAAAAGGAAAAAATATTGTAATCATTGGCGCAGGCGCACTTGTGGGAAAACCACTTGCAACAATACTGCTTAATAAGGAAGCAACTGTAACAACATGCAACATTCACACCAAAAATACAAAGAAATATTGTCGAGAAGCTGATATTATTATTAGTGCAGTAGGAAAAAAAGATTTAGTTCGTGGAAATATGGTCAAAAAAGGAACCGTTGTTATTGATACTGGTATCTCTTTTGAAAAAGGAAAAATGTATGGTGATGTGAATTTCAAAGAGGTTTCAAAAAAAGCAAGCTATATCACACCGACACCAGGTGGCATTGGACCTATTACTGTTGCGATACTTTTGCGAAATGTTGTTACGTCTTCGAAAAATATTTAGAGACTATTACATGAAGAAAAAATATTTTGAAAGTATAAAAAATCTCGCGATTATAGCTGCTATAATCGCGTTTGTAATATATATACCAAATTTAAATGATGGTTTCTTGTCTGATGATTATGATTTTCTATCACGAATGGATCATATTACAAATGTAGATACCGCGTACGAACAATTTAACCCCTCAAGACACGGCTTCTGGAGACCCCTACTCAACACAAGCTTCATGGTTAATTACCTTGTGTTTGGAGAACAAGATGCATTTACTTATCACTTCCTAAATAATCTTCTACATGCAATTATTGCGGGATTTCTTGTACTCATTACATATCACATATTCAAAAATAAAAAAGTTGCCTTTTTGTCAGGACTTATTTTTGGACTCTACCCAATGCATCACGAATCCGTGACGTGGATAGCAGGTCGCACTGATGTACTTGCCGCATTCTTTTTTGTACTCTCTCTATATTTTGGAATAATTTATTTCAAAAACAAACATACAAAACATCTTATATACTCACTCATATTATCTGCCTGTGCATTTTTAAGCAAAGAAATGGCTCTTACATTACCGGTTATACTTTTTATAATAAATATTGTCTGGTTTAGAGAAAAAAATATATTATATTATGTAAAAACATATATACCATTTGCTTTTATCTGGATACTCTATTTTATAGGAAGATTTTTTTCTATTGGTTTTTTTATTGGTGGATACATGACATTTGGACAGACAAATCATTTAAGTGTCCCGATTCTTGCAACTCTCGTATCCCCTACTTATTATTTTACCAAGATGTTTAATTATGCTTTTTTAGCAGAATATCCATCTATATTTATTCAATCTCTGTCTCACATACTTTTTGATTATCGAAAAATTATATTGCTTATAATCCTAGTCTCTTTATTTTTATTACAAAAAAGAAAAGGACTAAAAACAGTATTCAAAAATGTTATTGTTCTATACATACTTATCATTTTAATTGCAGCTCCAGCATGGTCTATGCTCGTCAATATTCAAATGAATGGTATGGATACACGCTTCTTATACTTCCCTACTATATTTGCATCAATACTTCTAGCATATCTTCTCGCAGGTATAAAAAATAAAATCATAAAAAATACTTTTATTACAATATGTCTTGCAAGTTTTGTGATATTAAATGTTGTACACTACATACCATGGCAACGTGCCGACAATATAAAAACTGACATACTAACCAAGCTATCACAACAAAAATCTGAAATATTAGAAGGTGAACTAATATATGTAGCACATATTCCAGATAATTATTTTGGTGCTTATATATTTAGAAATGGATTTGCAGAAAGTTTTGAAAACATAGTTCACGACGAATCTATTCTCTCTGACTACAACAACAGAACTATATGGCAATTAAAAGACGATGACATGCAAGGATATATGTGTCGTGATCATTTATTGAATGGAACCCATCTCTATATCTGGAACCCTGTTACAACCGAGTTTGTAGACAAAAGTAATATGTTACCCTTGAACAAAGATTTTGAAAACACTCCCATACCATTTACTACTGAATCAAAAAAGAAATACAATATTGTTTCATGGAAAAATACATTATGGGAGAATGGTCCTGAAAATATAAATATCAAATACGCAAAACAAGACAATCCTAAAGACTTTTTATCCACCTGCCCACTATGGCTACTCAGTAATATATGAAAACAATCCTCGTCATCCCTACATACAACGAAAAAGAAAATATAGAAAAACTCATTACAAAAATATTTGCGCTAAATATTTCTGATTTAGAAATTCTTGTGGTTGATGACAACTCTCCAGACGGAACCGCTAATATTGTAGAAAGACTTTCAAATAAATATGACATTCACTTACTAAAGCGCGAGGGAAAGCTTGGTCTTGGTTCAGCTTATATTGCAGGATTCAAAAAAGCACTAGGTCTTGGTGCTGATTTTATATTTGAAATGGATGCAGACTTTTCTCACGATCCAGATGACGTACCTCGTATGATAGAAGCTGCACAAAATGCAGACTTAGTTATAGGATCTAGAAAAATAAAAGGTGGTGGTGTAATTGGATGGGGATGGACACGAAAATTTATGAGTAATGGTGCTATGTGGTTTTCTCGAATACTCCTTGGACTCAAACCACGAGATGTCACCGCAGGGTTTAGATGTTTTAGAAAAAAAGTTTTGGAATCAATAGATATTGAAAAAATAAAAAGCAATGGGTATGCATTCCAAGAAGAACTCCTCTACAAAACACAAAAAGCTGGGTTCAAAATTACTGAAATTCCTGTAACCTTTGTAGATCGTCAAGAAGGAAAATCAAAACTAAGTAAAAAAGATATTATTGAATTTTTTATTGTGATGATTAAACTACGTTTTACACTCTAGTTATGAAAAGAGCTTATCTGTATGTAATTATCGCAGGGTCCCTTGGTGCGACTGGTGGTATCTTTATAAAGATGCTCCACGAACTAACTCCAACCACAGTGGCTTTTTTTCGCTTTGCCTTGCCAGCTGTTCTCATAGGTATATATTTTCTATACAAAAAAATACAACCGTTTCGTAAACGATATGGTTGGATGTTCCTCGTGTCAGTTTTAAATGCCGTGCGAATACTTTTGGTAGTGTCAGGATTTTTACTAATTAGTCTTGGTACTGCTCACACAATGTTATTTACATTTCCAATATTCATAGCTGTTTTAGGAATAATATTTCTCAAAGAAAAAATTGATATATCCACATTATTTTTCTTGCTAACAGCGTTTGCTGGAGTAATAATAATTTATTCTCAAGGTAATATATCTCTTTCCAATGAAGATTTTCTTGGAATAACCTTTATACTGTTGGCTGCACTTACCCACGCTGTCAGTGTTATCATACTAAAGCATGAAATAGATCTCTACACTCCTGTGGAAGCAGTATTCCACCAAAGTCTTATAGGATCACTCATCTTTCTTCCATTTTTCATTTTAAGTATTCCAAGTATAAGTATGATTGATTATGGATTTGGGATATCATATGGATTTATTGTAGGGCTACTAACATGGATATTTTATTTTACAGCCCTAAAACATATGAAAGCCTCTCACTGGTCAATACTTGCTTATTGGGAAGTACCAATTGCTATTTTTTATGGCTTTATATTTTTCAAAGAACCAGTTACAATACAAATGATCATAGGAGCCCTATTTATTATAGGGTCAGGAATAGGACTGATCATAACAAAATATAAAAAACAAAAAAGTAATACTTAATAAAAATATATGCCACCAGAAGCACCTTTGCAAATGGGTCTCATTGGAAGAGAACCTAAACACCTACGCCCAAGTGGAATGCGTGAAGATTCGAAAAGAAATAAATCACCACTAAGAGAAGTGAGGCCGGCACCAAAATCACAAAACGAAACTACTGCGGAAACAGGACCTACGTTCACAGGACTTCAACCTAGTGAGGGTAACTACCCAAGTGATGATGAATACGGACGAAAACCACCAGCAGAAGAAGAAATTGCAGCATAATTAAAAATTCCGCTTAATGCGGAATTTTTTATTGTCATTCCGAATCTGAAAAGTGAGGAATCTCGACACGTTGAATTTTAAAATTCATCAAATAAATCTTTCCATTTAGTATTTTTGCTTTCAATTAATTTCACTTTCTTTTCTCTTCTCCATCCTTTCAATTCTTTTTCCCTTCTAATAGCAACATTAATATCTGTAAAATATTCATAATATATCAATCTTTTTATATAATATTTTGAAGTAAAACCACCAATCAACCCGGATTTGTGTTCTTGGATCCTTCTAAAAAGATCATTTGTAACCCCAACGTATATAACTCTATTTTTACTAGAAATAATATATACATAATAATTCCCTGTTTGTCTCATATTTAAAAAAAGATATGGATAAAAATTACCACACCCATTTTATTTGTCATCCCGAAACTGAAAGATGAAGGATCTCGACACTATGTATATTATTTTAATCCAACGTGTCGAGATTCCTCGTCGTTCCTTCGGACTCACTCGGAATGACAGACCACTTGTTCAATCTATTATTCCACTCAAAATCTTTTCCAACTCTTGAATTGTATTTACCTTCACCAATTCCTGCCGTAACTGCTTCACTCCTGCAATTCCTTTGAAATAATATGCAAGATGTTTTCGAAATGTGACTATAGTTCCATACCTCTCTTCATGCAACCTAGCATGCCTCAAAACAATTTTGATACGTTCTATCATTAGTACCTCTGAACTCTGAACTCTGAACTCTGAACTTTTCAATATCCACGGATTTCCCAAAGCAGCCCTACCAATCATGACACCATCAGCTCCAGTATTTTCTAAACAGCATTTCATATCTCCCCCATCCTTCATATCTCCATTTGCTAACACAGGAATTTTGAGTAGTTTTTTTACCTCCCCTATTCTCTCCCAATTTGCCTCGCCAGAATATCCTTGCTGTCTAGTGCGACCATGAATTGAAATGAGATCTGCACCGGCATTTTCTAGCATCTTGGCAAATTCTAGTATATCACTATCATCTGACCAACCAAGTCTGGTTTTAACACTTATAGGTACGTCTAAATTGGCCTTTTTAAGCGCTTTTACTATAGCTTCAGCCCTCTGTGGGTCTTTCATAAGTGCGGCCCCAGCACCGGCCTTTCCTGCGATTTTTGGTACGGGACATCCCATATTGATATCTATTCCATCTGGCTTATATTTTTTCATAATAATCTGGGCTGCCTCAACAACCACATCCGGAGTACTTCCAAAAACTTGCTGAATTATAGACCTCTCGCCTTCTTCAAACTCACACATTTTCAACGTCTTTTCACTATTACGTACAATTGCCTCAGCACTCACCATTTCTCGAAAAATTACAAAATCATGTCCTGACACTTCCCGCGCTATATTACAAAATGGCCCATCAGTCATATCAGCCATGGGAGCCAAAGCTAAAATAGGTTTTTTTGCTTTTGTTATCCAATTTTTCTTGATCAAAAACATAAATATAGTATACTTATATAGATTCCCAAAAATTATATCTCATTTTACATAAAAATTCTAGTAGTTGACCTAAGGCTGGTTATACATAATTTTTTTATCATGAAATTTAAGAGTTCTATAATTAATATATTGGTAGGAGTTATATTAGTCTATCTTATATTTGGCTTGTTTCTTTTTTTCAACCAAAAATCAATTCTTTATTATCCAAATAATCAAGATTTTGAAAACTGTGATGGATTTGATGATTATGAAAAAATAAATTTTAAGGGAACAAGATTTTATTATAAACAAGGTTCCCTTGATGATGTGATAATATATTATCATGGAAATGCCGGGTCAGCTTGTGACCGAAGCTATTTTAGATCAGTTTTTGAAGAATCGGACAATTCAATAATTTTTGTAGAATATGCAGGCTATTCAGATGATGATAGAAAGCCATCTAAAAAATTAATACTTCAAGATGTTGATAATATCTACGATTTTATGTCTGAAAATTCTTTTGAAAATGTAATAGTTTATGGTAGAAGCATTGGATCTGGCGCTGCTAGCTATCATACCTCTCTTGGAAACGTCGATTCTTTGATTCTAGTAACCACTTTTTCAAAACTAGCTGACGTTGCCAAATCAAGGTATACTATATATCCTGCATCAATAATGTTGGGAGAAAAATATGATAATATAAAATGGCTAGAAAACTTTGAAGGAAATATAATCATAATACATGGTGATAGTGATTCAATAATTCCACATAAATTTTCTCAAAAATTATTTGATGCACTCACGACTGAGAAAAAAGAATACGTATTAATTGAGGGAAAAGGACATAATAATATCTGGTCTTCTTCTTTCAGAAATAAAATTATAGAATTTATTAATAAAGTACAAAATTAAAATGTTATTATGAAAAACAAAACTATCATTATTTTATTTTTAATAATAGTTCTTGGTATTGCAGGCTACTTTTTAATACAATCAAAATCATCTACTTCTAGCAACAATTTACCTTCGCAAGAAAACGTCACGAAAAAAAATAATGTGGTAAACGAAGAACCTATTGAACCAACTTATGAATACGAAGGGAACCTGATTGATGTGACCTCAGGTAAAACAATAACTGAAATAAATATACAAAACAAAGCAACTGGCATAGCAAAATCTACTTTTGAAGATAATACATATAGTCTCATAGCTACATTTGAAAATTTACCTGACCCGCAAGGAACAGATTTTTATGAAGGATGGATAGTGCGTAAAGGTGCTGAATTTGATATAATAAGTACTGGTCGTGCAGAAAAAAATAATGTAACATATCAAAATGTCTATAATTCTAATAAAGATCTAACCGATCATGATTTCTATGTTCTAACTATTGAACCAGATGATGGAGACCCTGCTCCAGCTGAACATATTTTAGAAGGAACGATGAAATAAATTAAAATAAACTTGTGGCGATCTTTAATTCAATAAATTGAAAATGAATACAAAACTAAACCCATCCCATATTATCTTAGATCTAGGAATAATACTCTACACTTTTTTTGGCACGCACATTCTCATCGGTTTTACTGAAAGCCACCTTGTGGCAATGTTTTATATTGTTGCCCTACTCCATATCACCGCACTTGGATTTGTATTATTTGATAAAGTTCGTTCAGACAATTCTAGTTCTCTTGTTGGGGGAGATGAAAAATCATGGCTTGGTGCCGTACAAGGGCTTATCTTTATACTTGCACTAGGTGGCTCATTTTGGCTTATTTTCCCTGGTGTAGCGATCAGTGATATTATAGGACGAGAGCTTCCTGGACTTGGTATACTTATCATTGGTATGATATTTGCAGCATGGATCATACTTGGTATTGCCATGTCAGGAGATGGTCAAGGCTGGAAAACCCCTTTACAAAAAATACTATTTGAAAATATATTTCCTGCATTATCTGTATTTTTATTTTTTATTTGTGCAGAAACTCTTATCATAGCCGTATCAAATTCAGGAGCCGTATCAATAGATGATCTGGGGATGGGTGCTCTTATGATTCTCATATCATATCTCCCTTTGCGCCTCATGCTCACGACAAAACCACCAATAAAAAATATAGATTTCTTTTCAGTTCTTGTAACAGTAGGCATACTTATTTATAAAATGTTTATCTAATTATTAAATAACATACAAGGCTATGGACAAAAAAATGTATCTTCTTACAGGAGTGCTTGCAATGATTATTTTCATTGGAGCTGGATGTAGTGACACCAAAGACACCACAGATACTTCTACAGAAGTTTCTACTCCACCTCCTGCAGAAGCAACTGTAGAAGAGGAAACAGATACTCAAACAACAGAAGTAAAGGTTACAGAACAAACAACCACAGTGCCTGTAGAAAAAGAAGTGGTACCCGTTGTCCAAAAACCAGTAGAAGTAACACCAGCACCAGTTGTTGAAACTTCACCAGAACCAGAACCGTCACCAGCACCAACAATTACAAATTGTGGAGCAGACCAAAATTGTCTTTTGAAAAATATACAATCATGTACACCTGCAACTGGAGACATACAAATATTTACAGCGGTCTACGGTGTAACAATTACAGATTCAGGAAGTAACTGTGTCATACGACATACAGCAAAATCTGGACTAGAGGGTGAATTTGCAAGCTGGATTGGAAAACATTATGACTGCAGCTTTACAAAAGCTGAACTACTCGAAAATCCTAGTCTTTATGATGAGCGTGCACTTAATGACCCAACAACATATTGTAGTGGACCATATATTGATTTAATGAATGAATTTACTAATCAAGGTTCATCAGGAAGTTCTACTTCTGTAGAGACTATTTCTGTAAACGTTGGTGTCATTAGAGATGATGGAAAAACACTAACAATAACAAATATAGAAGGCGCAAGCGGTCCTGCAACAATACAAATTGATTCTGAATCAGAAACACTAAATGTGAATCAAACAAAAACCATAAATGACTATACTATTACTCTACTAGAGATACTTCCTCAAACATGTACTATTAATGGTGTTGAAAAAGAGGGTCTAGAATGTGGTCAAACAAATCCATACCGAGGTAAAATAGAGATACAAAAACAATAGACTAACCATACAACATATTAAAAAATACCCTATCTGGGTATTTTTTTATTATTTTAAAATTTGATCTGACCCCACCACCACACAGTTCTCCACGAGAGAAAAATGTAACGGCGAGGTCGTACAATAAACACGACGGTCAGCAGGGCTTTGAGTCGCCCTACTTCTCGATCTGACGGGCCATGGACTCGATGAAGTCCTCAAGACTAACCGTCTCACCAACCCGAAGGTTGACGACAGTGGTCTCATAGAACATCCCCAGGTCAGAAACGAGCTGAACCTGGAGACGCATGTTCACAACCGTATCACCACTGATACACTCCACGGGGATACCCCCGTATCCAGCGACCAGCGCAAATACCTTGTCCTCTACAGAAACTCTCATCATTTGCCTCAAAAGTCAGTTTTCGTATTCTTTTTATCATAAAATTAGACAATTGTCAATACCCTAAGGCTAATAAACAAAAAATTTGACACCTTTTCTAATATTTGATAATATTTATTTACTTACAACTAAACTCTACATTTGTTGGAACTGAGGTGAGATTCCTCGACTGTGCCGCAACGGTGGTTCTCGATTTAATCGAGACAAGTCCGGTCTTCATGTGTAGTGTTATCCCGCCTACGTTTCACTTCGGCGGGCATGCCCGAGCAGGCTATGTGAAATAAAGACGTTTTCATCTTTTAACACTTCCTGCATAGGGAAGTTTTTTTATTCTGTCATCCTGAGCGTAGCGAAAGATCTTTCTTAAATAAAATCTATGAAAAATATAGTCGGACTAATTCTATTCGCAATCTTTTTAAGTGGATGTTCAACCACATCCCCACCTCAAATAACTACCCCGGAAATACCGGAGCAAAAAACTGAGGTCATTTCTAGATCAACCGAAACACAGAATGTAAAAATAACCGATGTTGAAAAAATCGTTATACAAAAAACTACAACGACGAGTGGATCAAATACTGAAGATCCCAAACCTACAACAACAATAAAAGAAGAAATCGAAGACAAAACAATACTTATTGTCGAAGGAAAAACGTATACACTCCCCTATCTTGAAAATAATTCTGTACATGATGTCATGATGACACTGTCAGCGATGTCATCACAACCATTTTATTTTGAAGTAAAAGAATATACAGGAATGGGTTATTTTGTAACTTCTATCAATGGTAAAAAACAAGATACTAGACAAGGTAAATACTGGATTTACTATATAAATGACGAATCTGCAAAACTAGGAATTTCAAACTATATTATTAATCAAGGAGATGTAATCAAATGGACATATGGGGAATAAAGCATGGGGCAGAGATCAAGGAATATGGAACAACTTTTTTATTTTAAGTTTAGTAATAATTTGTGGGATTTTATTTTTTAATCCTGTACAAGCCGAGGAAATACCTGCTGATACTCAAAGTGCTGAGGAAGAAACTACGGGAGATCCTGATAGCAATGAAGAGGGTGAAGAAAATGAGGATGGTTCTGATAATGACACAGAAGCTGAAGAGAGTGAGACTCAAGATGATGAAAATGACGGTCAAGATGAAAGTGAAGAGGATAAGTCAGAAGAAGACGAAGATGGAGAAGAAGGAAATGAAGATGATGAAACCGCAGAAGAAGATCCTGCGCCAGAAGAAACACCTGAATATCCAACAACCACTATTAATATACAAATTGAAACATTTGATGCAACACTTTATGATGACACATTTGTAGTTACTGCATGTTCTAATACAGAACATGGTACAGAATACACATTAAATATTTGGTGTGCAATAGAACAGATTGGTGAAGAGCAAGGTTGGTCTATTTTAGATACTTGGGGAGCGTATGGAGTCACCTATGACATAAACGAATACAAAGGAAATGATTTTTCTGACGGTATGTGGTGGGGTTGGTATAGTGAATTATACCCAGGTATGACAGGAGTAGATGCACATATATTATCTGAAGATGAAAAAATATTATTGGTATATGGAGTGGAGCCATCAAAAATTATTGTAAACAACATTGAACCTGAACTAAATACAACCACTACTATTGAATTCCAAAAGTTTGACTGGGGTATATTTGATTGGGCACCAAACCCAAGTTCAACATTTGTAATAAATAATGAAGAAATTTTTGATGAAGATGGTATCTATGAATTAGAAATTACTACTACCACACCATATGAAATCTATGGAATGAAAGATGGATTCCTAGACTCAGAAATTATCACAATATCCCCTACTTCTACATCAGAAGAGTTAGATACTGGAGATACAGGTGGTACAGGTGGTACAACTGGTAATATTACTCCACCAGAAAATGATGATCCTCTTATTTCACAATCTGAAATTGATTATGCAGTATCTAAAATATTAGACTATCTAAAATCCCAACAAGATGAAACAGGAAAAATATTAGATGGTAATATGACAGACTGGGCCATCATGTCCTTTGGTGCAGACGCACAATATGCAGATGATATAAAACAAGAAAATGGAAAATCACTTCTTGAATATGAAAAAAGTTATGATCTGGATGCAGACAGTGATATGAGTGACTGTGCAACATATCCTAGACATATATTAGCATTATTATCAGCAGGGGTTTCTGTAGAAGATGATGCCATACAAGGGCTGAAAGATAAAACACTAAATACCTGTTATGAGAATAATTTGTATGGACTAAATGGAATTAATGATGATGTCTTTGCACTGATGGCTTTACTCGCTATTGATATAGACCCAACAGAAAATATAATTATAGATATTGTAAGCACTACCCTAAGTTGGCAACTAGAAAATGGTGCGTTTTCTTGGCCTGATTGGTACGACCCAACACAAAAAGTAGCTGGTGATGATATTACTGGTGCATCAATAAATGCATTACAATATGCCAAAGAAAAAGGTGCTCAAGTAGAAGATTCAATTCTTTTGAATGCTAAAACGTACCTAAAGACTACACAACAATCTGATGGTGGATGGGGCTATGGTAGTTCTGATATTATGACGACAAGTTGGGTTCTCATGGGTATAAATGCATTAGATGAATCACAAGAAGATTGGTCCACTTCTACAGGAAAAAACCCGTGGTACCCACTCGTAAATAATGTAAATGACGAAGGTTATTATGAATCAGTCTGGGCTCCAGGCACAGTAGATTGGTTTGCTATGAAACATGCAGTACCTGCACTCAAAGGAGCGTCGTGGCCAATTGTACTAGACCCAATAGTAGAAGACTTTTCAGATGGAGCAACATTCACATATGGAAGTGGTGGTGGAACTTATATTCCTCCAGTAGAAGATACTGCAACTACCACAGAAGACATTACGACGACGACACTTGATATTGTTACGTCAACTGAATATATCGCAACTACCACAGAAGATATTATTGAATCAAATGAAGATCCAGAAAAAATAATTGAAGAAATAAAAATAGAGGAAATTGAAAAACCCGTGATAATAGTTCCTCCCGCCCCTGTTGTATACAACGCACCTCAAGTAGAAGTTCGTGGAGAAAAAATTGAAATTAAAGATGAGATTAAAACTGAGGAAATTGAAGAGTCCACCGACGCTGAAGCTTTGGCGGACAAGGCGGACAAAGAGGAAAAAAATGGTCCAAATCCCCTACCAGCGCTTATAATAATTGGTGGAATGGGGCTTCTATATGGCGCTTGGAGACTAGTCAAAATTCTGATATAATTAGATACCAATAACTTAATAATATTTATGAATAAAAAACACTATATAATCCTCATTTCAATACTCTTGGTCGTAGGTTTTGGTGCACGACTCCTCCCTCACCCAGCAAACTTCGCACCTATTGGAGCATTAGCACTCTTTGGTGGACTATATTTGCCACGTAAATGGGCTCTTATACTCCCACTTGGAGCAATGTTAGCAAGCGATATAATTATTGGATTCTATTCATGGCAAATCATGCTCAGTGTTTACGTTTGTTTTGCGCTCGTTGTAGGTATTGGATTATTGGTACGCAAAAATAAGAAATTCCACACAATTCTTGGTGGAACCGTACTTGGTTCTATATTATTTTTCCTGATAACAAACGCAGCAGTATGGGGATTTGGTAGCATATATACAATAAATTTTTCTGGACTCATGCAAAGTTACTACATGGCACTCCCCTTCTTCCGAAATAGTTTACTTGGCGATCTATTTTTTACCGGCGTCTTAGTTGGTACTGCAGAGAGTGTTCAATATATGTATAAAAAAACTATGGCAGAAATTAAGACATAAACTATGTCAAAAATAAAACGATCATGGGACGTACTTACGAAAAAAGAGCGCCGTGCGGCAATCGAAAAAATAATAACATTTTTTGCTGAAGAACGTGACGAAGAAATTGGAATTATCGCCGCAGAACAAGTTCTTGATTTTTTTCTCGAACTTACCGGTGGAAAAATTTATAATCGTGCGATAGATAATGCAAAAGACTGGCTCAAAATCCGACTCATAAATCTCGACATTGATGCCGAAGAATTAAAAAAATAAAACAAAAAACAGTAGGGACAGGTCGCGACCCATCTCTACTGTTTTTTTATTATGAATTGACGCCGCTTTGATGGTCGTCAATTCTATGACTTCACCAAAGCGGCGGTGCTCTTGAACCCATGATGACCTCCTCAGGCCGCGCGATTGTAGGCGGACAAGACGAGGGTCATGATCGTATGGATGTGTACGTTCTGAACCACCAGCCTGAATCGGTAGGAGTTCGTCTTCGACCACAGGCCTAGCCTGCGCCTGCAGATGATCTCGCCCGTCGACGGAACCTTCGAAGTGAGACCTTCCGGAAATTCAGTCCGCCAAAACGGAACCACCCCCGAAAGATCGATGGGCTTCTCGGAAACGACCGAGATCTCCCACTCTCCGATGTCCATGATGCGGGTCATGACGACCTTGATCTTATAGTGACAGATCAACGCAATCGGACAGACCAAACCGCTCAAGGTGTGCTGGCCGACCACGAAAGCCTCGACCTGATCGAGGGTCTTGCCGAACTGCCGCATGAACACCTCTTCCGTGGTCCGCACAGACTGAAAATCCGTATGGGCAGACTTCCGAGAAGAGGGCACGTGCCATGAACGCAATTTGACCGGTCTCATTCAAACTCCTGTTTTCCAAATCGTTTACGGAAATACACCTAACGCACAAAAGCATTGTAAAATAACATAGATGAATATTCTTGTCAAGAAATATATGTATACAAAAAACTCCCAAACACGGGAGTTTCTTAATTCTTATTCCTTAGTTCTTAATCCTTGTAAATTATCCAAAATCGTTAAAGGTAATCTCTTCTCCAGTATCTGTAACATGTCCTTTTTTCTCTTCTTCACCCTCTTCCACACTCGGTTCAGCTACAGGTAACCCGCCTATATCCTCTATAGGTAATCCAATCGGTGGTTCTGCTGATTTAGTAGCTGCTTTTTGTACTCTAGGAGTTGCCACATGAGACATTGGAAAATGCCACAAAGTTGCCAATTCTTCAATATTTAAAATATAACGATTTTTACCAATCCATGGATTACGCGTTTTGTATGCAAACATGTGCATATTTCTACGATGATTGCTTCTATATTCTGAAAAGAAATATTCAGTAGATGTAATATATTTTGGTAAAATTGAATTTGATGATGGATTATTAAACTGATTTACAGCACCTACAAGAGAATTAATTGCCCTAGATGGATTATATACTTCTTTTCGTGCTACATATACACCACGCATTTTCGTTTCATAACCAATCTTAGCAATTTTATTCTCCATTCCTTCTAACACAGTCTTTTGTCCAGGTGTTAGATATAACATCTGATTTGGTGGACCATCACGCTCTGGTTTGGCACTGGCCCCGTCTTCAGATACAGGTCCTCCACCAATCTGTGAATTTAATTCTTGCAAACTTTTTCCAACCTCTTTACTAAGAGGGTTGTCAAAAAATATCTTACTCAAAATATTTCCTTTTGCTTCTGTTTTTTCTCCTATCACTTTTTTTATTTCCTTGATACAATGATCTTTCCATCTAAACTCTTCTAATGGCTCTATGATAATCTGATACCAAAGCTGTTCTCCTGGTCCAATACGAGAAAAACTCTCTAAAAACGTACCCATTGGATCCTTCAAGACAGTGTCTTTGGAAATATTGTGCTCAAATTCACTATACAAACGAATCGGATATGCATAGTCTTGAGTCAACACAAAGTCAGCTGCCCAGATTTTATGTGTATCACTTGGATACTTATCTGGAATGTCTGTTGTGTAATCTTCTACTTCTGTTATATCTACATCTGGATACTGCGCATACACTGCTGCCTCCACAACATCTCTGTACTTATCTACCGTACGAATGATAAATTGTATATATCCTTCAATACTTATAATTTCAAAACTAAACTGATATTGAAAAAATCCACGCCAATATTTTACACCAATACTTGGAGGATCCATCACACTAAAAATATGTGCAAAAAGTTGTTCTACTGCTTTTGGTGTCTGTACATTTTCTTGTGGTATGTCTATTGCAAGCAAAATCCAATTCCAATCTTTTTTCCAGAGTATTCGTTTATATATAAACAACATAAAAAAACCTGCATAAAAAAGCAGGGACAATAATATAATCCAACCACCTAGAAGGTAGACTCTATTAATAACATGTAGTATAGGCTCTTCAACAAAAAACCTTAATAGGGCATCAAAAGAAAGAATCATAGAGATCAAACTTCAAGTATTTTATACACAATTAGATATACTATAAATGAAAGTAATCCTATCCACCACCACCTACTAATACCTGATAAATACCCTGCATAAAACGTAAGTATAACAATAAGTGTGGCTACAAATGATATAAAATGCCTAATAAAACCTTCTGACATAAAATGGTTATTATTTATTAGTTATTGTAATAAGTATATCACAAAAATAAAAAACCCCCTATAGAGGGGATTTTCAATTATTTTAGACTGTTTTCTTTTATTATCTTTGGGGTAATTTCTTCCAAACAACTAGTAATGGACTCGCAAGGAAAATAGATGAATATGTACCAAGCAAGACACCAATCATAAGTGCGAGTGAGAAGTAATGAATACTATCACCACCGAAGAAAAATAGAGCTGACAATACAAGTAACGTAGTAATAGATGTATTGATTGAACGAACAAGTGTCTCATTCACACCTTTGTTTACGATCTTACTAAAATTCTCATAACCATGTTTGATAAGGTTTTCACGTACACGATCAAACACTACAATTGTGTCATTAACAGAGTAACCAAGAATGGTAAGCATGGCCACAACAAATGGAATATCAACTTCTACACCCATGTAATGACCAAGAAGTGAAAATATACCCATAGTAATAATCACATCATGCAAAAGTGCAATGATCGCTGTAATACCATATTTCCAAGACTTTACAGGCTTAGAGACTTTACGAAATGCATAAGCAACATAAGCTACTATAGCTAATATAACCGCAATAGCAGCTTTTGCTGAACGTTCTTTGAGCTGTGCACTAATTGCGGGACCAATTGTTTCTACACGTTCTTCTAAAAGCCTATTTTCTACAACTTTGCCCTCTTCAATATTTACTATGCTTTCAGAATCTTCAACAGTCACTACTTCCATACCTTCAATTGCAAATTCTTCTGAACCGTTAATTTCCAGACCTTCTGCATTCACTACAGATGATTCGTTCAAGACTTCGAAATTTTCACGAAGTTTAGACAATACAACTTGATGTTCTTCTTCACTTATAAATCGCATTTTTAGAATATATCCATTTTCTTCTGTTGGTTGAACACGAACATTTCCATAATCTTGGTTTTCAAACACACTTTGCATTTCCTCTAGGCCTGGCCTTTCATGAGTAAAACTAACCTCAATAAGAGAACCACCTGTAAAATCAATACCTGGCTTTAATCCAAATATAATAAGACATGTAATACTTGCTACTACCAAAAGAGTTGAGAGCCCGAACCAAGTGTTTCTTTTTCCTACAATGTTAAAAGTCATATTATTTTTCTTCATTATATGTACCTACAAAGAATACGCCTCCATCGCGATTCTTGAACCAAGGTACTACGAATCTCAAAAGTACACGTGTCACAACAATAGCACTAAACCATGAAAGTAAAATACCAATAAGAAGTGTGATTGCAAAACCCTTTACAAAACTCGTACCAAACCAAATAAGTAAGATACATGTGATGATTGTTGAAAGATTACTATCTCGAATAGATACCCATGCGCGTTTGAATCCTTCTTCTACAGCAGCTTTTAGGCTCTTGCCATCGCGCAACTCTTCTTTGAGACGTTCAAATATGAGTACATTTGCATCAACGGCCATACCAATAGACAATATGAAACCAGCAATTCCAGCAAGCGTAAGAGTTACACCAATAAGCTTAAATATTGCCAAAGTAAGTGCGATATAAAATGATAATGCAATTACTGCAAACAATCCAGGAAGACGATAGTAGAAAAACATGAAAATCATAACGAGTATCACACCAACAATACCTGCATACAAACTCTTTGAAAGAGATTTCGCACCAAGTGTCGCTCCAACTGATTGTTGAGAGATAAGATCAATAGGTACAGGTAATGCACCTGCATTTAATCTCTGAGACAATAGACGTGCTTCTTGCAAATTGAAGCTACCAGTGATAACTGCACGACCATCAGTAATTTCGGTCTGAACAACAGGTGCACTAATAACAACACCATCAAGGAAAATAGCAACTTGCTTTCCTACATTTCTAGATGTAATATCTGCAAACAAATCTTTTCCTTCGCTATCAAAATTAAGAGCTACCTGAATTGCACCGGTTTGTCCATCTGAAACAATTTCTGAACGCTCGAGCTGCTTACCAGACAAGTCAGTATTTTTCCAAATATCTTGTGGAGGTAAAATATCAATTTCACTTTGTGTTTCTATAAGAATTCTCCATAATTCATACTCTTTTGTATTTCTTTCATCACGCTTGTAAATAACATGGTAACCAAATGGAGATTCTACTGGACCAATAATTTGTCCTTTTTCTGCTTGAAATACTGGTTCAGAAAATTCAGGGACCATCATATTACTACTAAACCATCCTAGGTCTCCCCCATTTTGTTCTGCGCTTGGATCAGTAGAATTATCTCGTGCAAGTGTTTCAAAATTATCTGCATTTACTTCATTATAAATTTCCTGAGCTCGTGCAAATGCTTCTTCTTTGTTATAGACTGGCTCACTACATCCTTCTGCACCTAGATAACAAATAAGAATATGACTTGCAAGAATCTGTTTTTCACCATCGCGCTCTGCTCCACGTTTTACAATATTGTAACCTTGGTATGTTTCAACCAAAGATTTACTCACTTCGCCTTCGCTGGCAGTCTGTGCCCATTCATACAATTCTGGAAATTGTGAATTATCTCCTACAAAATTAAGATAGCCACTATTATTTTGACTTGCACTATCTTCAGTAGCTTCTCGAGCCACACCTTCGAATTCTTCACCTACATTTACTATAGTATTTAAAATATTATTTGCACGAGTTTTAGCATCTACATTATATTCATCCATTTGTACTTTTTCTTCTTCAGTCAATTCTCGTTCTGGTTCATTATTTTCCTCTTTGAATTCCAAAATTGGTGTTTCACCAATCATAGATATTGCTTGTTCTACATCACTTACACCTGGAAGTTCTACAATAAGACGATAAGCTTCATCAACTTTTGTTGTTTGTACTTGTGCCTCAGCAACTCCCATACCATTTATTCTACGTTCAATAACATCACGAACACCTTCTACTGAAATACCTTTTTCTTCTTCTTCCATAGCACTTACGTCTGCTTCATATACGAGATGTGCACCACCTTGCAAATCAAGACCAAGACGAAAGTCACGCTCTGGAACAGTAGGAAGTCCTAGATGAATATTGTCATTCACCCAATTGATTCCCTTATTAAACCCTTTTGGAGCTACAAAAACACCCGACACTACGAGTAGTACTAGTACACCTGCGATCCCCCATCTGATTTTTGACCTAATATTTGTTTTAGCCATGCATTTTTTTATATTCAATAACGGTCGATATTGTATCGTTTTTTGATAAAAACGTCAAGTAAAGTTAGTAACATGGAGGTAAAAGGTAAAAGTGGAAAAATAAAAAAGTCTTATAATGATCTTATAAGACCCGCCAATATCTTTGATATCTCGACTGATTGATTGTAAAAATTTTGAAATTCTTTTTCTTGAATATAACCAAGCTTCAAAGCAAGATACAACATGGAACGAACTTCGCCACATGAACCTTTTGCAACATACAAGAAATAAATAAATTCCTTATTACTTTTTCGTTCAAATCCTTCTGCAATATTATTCATTATAGAAACTACCGCACGTTGAATCTGTTTTCTAAAATCAAAATCTCTACATTTCGAAAAAGCTTCATACATTTCCAAAACCAACACACCCGATTTTTGCCAAGCAATTATATCTTCAAATTTCTGTATTCCCATAGTGAGATAAAATTATATTATCCCACACCCTCTTTTACCTTTCCACTTTTACCTTTTACCTACTTGCCATGACACTTTTTATATTTCTTTCCACTTCCACACGGACACGCATCATTTCGTCCAACTTTATTACCACTATCATCTCGTGCCTTTCCTTGAACTATTCCAGCTTCTGCATTGCTAGTCTTTTGAGCACCTTTGAGTGTCATTTTGTCGTCCGCCATAATACTTGGTGCGAGCTGTAAACCAATATTCACTTTAAATATTGTATATACAACTTCTTTTTGAATATTTGCAAGAAGTTGATTGAACAGGTGAAAACTTTCTTGTTTGTATTCAATCAAAGGATCTCGCTGACCATATCCACGAAGTCCTATCCCTTGTCTCAAATAATCAATTGCTACCAAATATTCAACCCAAAGATTATCAGTGGAGCGGAGAATAACACTTTTTTGAATTTCAGTTGGAATACGACGCTTATCTTCCTCATTTTCTACTTGATCTTGTACATTTTTTATAAGTTCTTCGTATTGATGGCGTGCTTTTGCTATAAGAAATGAAACAAGTTTATCGCGTCTCTCTACATCACTCTTATTATCTTCTCCTGGTTTTCCAAAAGACATTATTTCCAATTTGTCATCATTAGAAAGAGGAAATATTGTTTTCATGGTTTCATAAACCTCTTTTACATTCCAATCTTTTTCATTTATTTCTTCGTCACCCGACTCATCCATTTGTGGATTTGTGTGATATGAAACCACAAACTCAATTTCACCTTCAATCAATTCCATCATCATTTCATGCAAGGAATTGTATACTGTACCTGATTCATCATTAGGTTCGGACAGGTCGCGACCTGTCCCTTCGGGCGCTTCGACAACGCTTCCATTCAATTCCTTCTCTGCTAGATCGAGGGCTTGACGACGTTTTTTGTAAACGACTTCACGCTGCTTATTCAATACATCATCATATTCAAGAAGATGTTTACGTGTATCAAAATGATGTGACTCTACTTTTTTCTGTGCGCTCTCGAGCATGCGTGTAATAAACTTTTGTTCAATAGGCATATCTTCTGGCACTTTCATACGTGTCATTACACCTTTCAATTTATCTCCAGCAAAAATACGCATTAGATCATCATCAGTTGATACAAAAAATTGTGTTTCACCAGGATCACCCTGACGAGCAGATCGACCACGAAGCTGGTTATCAATACGACGAGACTCATGACGTTCAGTACCAAGGACAAACAAACCACCTGCGTCTTTTATTTTTTGGCTTTCTTCTTTTGAAGCGTCTGGTCCACCAAGCTTGATATCCACACCACGACCAGCCATGTTGGTTGCAAGAGTCACTGCACCTGGACGACCAGCCTGTGCAATAATTTCACCTTCACGTTCATGATTCTTTGCATTCAAAATTTCATGCTTAATACCATTTATTTCCAAATACTGACTGAGTTCTTCATTTTTTTCAACAGAAATAGTACCAACAAGTACAGGCTGTCCTTTTGATTGACATTCTTTTAATTTCTCAATAATTGCTTTGTTCTTACCTACATCATTTTTATAAATTCTATCAGGAAAATCAGTACGAGCATCTGGTCTATTTGTCGGAACTACAACAACTTCCATACCATAAATTTTGTAGAATTCTTCTTCTTCAGTCTTTGCAGTACCTGTCATACCAGAAAGCTTCGTATACATTCGGAAAAGATTTTGGAATGTAATAGTTGCAAGTGTGCGACTTTCACGCTGAATCTTTACACCTTCTTTTGCTTCAATCGCTTGATGCATACCTTCGGAATATCTTCGTCCAGGCATCTTACGACCAGTAAACTCATCAATAATTACAATTTCACCACCCTCAACAATATAATCTTTGTCACGCTTGAACAACACTTCTGACTTGAGAGCTTGTTCAATATGATGGACGAGCATTATTCCACCCTCAACATATAAATTATCTACATTGAGCCATCTTTCAAATTTTGAAATTCCTTCATCAGTCAATGTTGCTGCACGCATCTTTTCATCTAAGTTATAATCTTCATTTTCTTTGAGCATGCGAACCCATTTTGCAAATTGATGATATTGATCAGTTGCTTCTTCTGCAGGAGCAGAAATAATAAGTGGTGTACGAGCCTCATCAATCAAAATAGAATCAATTTCATCGATAATACAATAACTCATTTCTTCTTTTGGTCTCATTACCATCTGACCAACGTCTTGTACCATGTTGTCACGAAGATAATCAAAACCAAATTCATTATTTGTTCCATATGTAATATCACACTCATATGCGTCCTTACGACTTGCTGTTCTCAAATACTCATCTTCAACTTTGAAACTTCCATCAGTCTCTTCTTTTTCACTTTCTACTTTTTCCTTTTCCCTATCATATACAAATGTAACTCTCTGATTTTGGATAATACCAACTGAGAGTCCCAAAAAATCATAAATTTCTGCCATCCATACTGCATCACGTTTTGCCAAATAATCATTCACTGTAATCAAGTGAACACCTTTTCCATCAAGAGCATTTAGATACACTGGCAATGTAGCGGTAAGTGTCTTACCTTCACCAGTTCTCATCTCAGCAATTGTTCCTCTATGCAAGACAATACCACCGACAAGCTGCACATCATAATGACGCATACCCATAGTACGCTTACCTACTTCTCGAACAGTTGCAAATGCTTCCACGAGTAAATCATCCAAAGACTCGCCTTTTTCAAGACGCTTTTTAAACTCTGGAGTCTTGGCTTTCAAATCATCATCAGACAACTTTTCAAATTCAGATTCAAGACTATTAATTTTGTCTACTGTTGGTTGAATTTCTTTCAAGATTTTCTTGTTTTGGTCACCAAACATTTTATGCAAAAAAGACATACATTTACTGTATTTATATAGAAAATTAAGCCACCTGATTATATCACTAATTCTATCCCCTGTCTATACTTGACTTTTTTGTATTTTTGGTGTATTTTCTAAGCAGAAACCAACTTAGCTGGAGCAAATACCATGAACGGACCTTACATCTGTGTAGCATGTGGCGAAACGGACCGGATCGGTCCGAAGTGTTCCGCATGTGGACACAAGCGTGATGAAGAAGTCGGCGTGCGCGGATGCACCTGCACCGGCAGTATGTGCAAAGAGGTGCGTACGGCGCCGGTCTTCGAGACGGTCGAGATCTCGACCACGCGAGATGGCAAGCCGCCGGTGTCCGAGGGGGGTGTCTCCTTCTCGCACAACCCGAAGACCGGTCGGTCCCACCTGACCACCGGCTGATCTGCCGTCGCGGTAACGAACCCGTCCTTTTTTCTCGATCAGCCCCCCGGCTGAACGGCCGCCTCGGCGGCTCCCCATGGCCGGCGCGTGTCCACCTCGTACTCCATCCGTCACCCCACCCCCGACGGAGAAGATGTACAAGGTGGCGCGCGTCGGTACCTTCTCACATATATACACAAAACCCCTTGACAAAAGGTGTTTTTTTGTGTATTATATGGCAGATTTTGAAACAGCCTAGAGCAAGCGAATGTTTTGTACCGGATGCGGCCTTATGATCGTGATCGACGTAGAAGGGTGTTGCCCGTCGTGCAACACTGAGATCAACCAGAAGTCGTCCGACGACGGCCCCGCGACCGAGCAGCGTCAGGCAACCCCATGAAGTGTCGAGCCTGTGGCTCGAACTGCTGGCTAACTCCAGCAGATCTCACTGACCTGCGGCCATCCTGCGACTCCTGCGGACATGTGCAAGAGGAGCCTATCGGTTCGGAAAGCTGTGGATGCAATCGTTGCACCGCAGCAAAAGCGCAGAAGAAGAATCCGGCCGCCAAGCCGGCGACCGGCGACCGCACACGATAGCGCGCCATGCTATGCAAAGCGTGCAGGATGGACTACCATCCCATAACCGCCTCAGACGGACAGCGTGTATGCGGCGAGTGCGATCACATCGGGTCCAAAAAAGTCGGCTCGGACGAATGCGGATGCGAATACTGCTTGGAAAAAATCGCGCGCCGCGAAGCAAGAGCCTCCAAGCTGAAGAAAAAACCCTCCCGTCCTACGGGGTGACATACGTTATCGTGCGCAACACGGAGTTTAACTCTCCAGCGCACGTGTGTGATCACCTCATTCCCTTCCAAATCAAAACCACCCTTAACGATTAAGAGTGGTTTTTTAATTTAAAAATAAGTCAACTAATAACTAATTACTAGTCACTAGTTACTATCCATATCCTGATATCCTTTTACATCTCTAAGCTCCTTTTTATCTTTATCTCTCATTTTTCCCTTCATTTTTTCAAACTCAACTTTCAAATGATCTTTTACTTTATCGATTGCTTTGTATAGATCCTCTGCCTCTTTTTTCATATTCAAATTCTTTCCTGGAACTTGTACATTAAACTCTGCAAAATAAATTTTTCCTTTATTATGATGATTTGAATTCATTCCAACAATAGCATCAATCCCAACAATATTGTCAAAATACTTTTCTAAATCAGTTGCCTTCTCTTCTACATATTGTTTTATTGCGTCAGTCATGTCGACACCTTTCGCCTGGATGTTTATTATCATATAAAATTATGAGTTATTAAATTATCTGAATTTCTTCTTGTAAATTGATTCCAAATGTATTATACACTTCTCCTTTCACATGATCAATTATGGATAACACGTCATTTGCGGTTGCACCACCAAGATTTACAATAAAATTTCCATGTTTCTCACTCACCTGTGCATTTCCTGCCGTATAGCCCTTTATATTACACTGATCAATCAGCCAGCCTGCTGAAATAATTCCTTTTTCCAAAAAGTCTTGTGGAATTTTTATTTTGAAATTTGAATCTTCCCTAATCTCAACATTTTTAAAGGTGCACCCAGATGATGCATGTCCATGCGGTTGTGTTTGGTTTCTGTATTGAATATTAGTAATTGCCTGTTTTTGTAAATCTCTATTTTCACCTTTTTCAAGTTTCAACCAAACTCGTAAAATAATTCCACCATTGTGTTTAAAAATACTGTCTCGATATTTAAAACTAGATTCTTCATTTGAATATTCTACCACTTCACCATCTTGGTATACTTCTACTTTTTCTATCACCTTATTCATGTCACCACCCATAGCACCTGCATTTCCACGCACAGCACCACCAATAGTTCCAGGTACACCAACTCCCCACTCAAATCCAGTCAGACCTGCCTTAATACTTTCCTGCGCAACTTGTACAGTTGTACAGCCAGCACCCGCTTCAATCACATCACTTTTTACTTTTACCCCTCCCCCTTTTATCCTAATTATGACCCCATCAAATCCATCATCACTTACAAGCATATTACTTCCACCACCTATCACTACATATGGTATGCCTTGTGCATCTAAATATTTCAAAAGTTCAGATAATTTCGCCACGTCTTCAACAATCACAAAATATTTGGCTGGTCCACCAATTTTGAATGTTGTATGCTTAGCAAGAGACTCTTTTAGCTTCACTTTACCAAAATTTTTTAATTCTTTATATAACTGATCCATACCATTGCAAAAACCCTTAAATTAGGCTATAATCCACCCACTATGTTAGATCTAGAAAAAAATACAGTGGTTTATGTTACCCGCGATATTGAGCGGGCTTCTGGGCTGCCGTTAAATACTTCCGACTACTACATTATCTCAAATTTGAGTGATTTTGCCAAGGATATTTCAAATGGACTTGGCAATGCCCTACTTATTGATGAAGATAAACAGCTTGATACATGGCAGCTTTTGAAAAATGAAAAAGTTATTACATTTATTAATAACCTAAAAAATCCAAATATTGTTGTTTTCAAAAATACACCTCAAATTGAACGGATTTGTGAAGAAAATAATTGGAATTTATTGAACCCTTCTGCTAAGCTTTCAAATATTGTTGAAGAAAAACTTTCTCAAATAAATTGGCTAGATGATTTACAAAAATATTTACCAAAATACAAAGTAGATCTTTGTGAAAATATTGAGCCTTTTGAATCTTCTAAAGATTTTAAGCCTTTTATTTTACAATTCAATCGTGCACACACAGGATCTGGAACTATACTTATTAAATCAGAACACCAACTAAAAGAAATACAAGAAAAATTTCCACAGCGCGAAGTACGTGTTTCTGAATATATAGAAGGACCAGTCTTTACAAGTAACAATGTTGTTACAAAAAACAAAACACTTATTGGAAATATCAGTTATCAAATTACCGGATTACAACCTTTTACTGACAATCCGTTTACTACAATTGGAAATGACTGGGGCGTGGTGAAAAATATTTTGAATGAAAAAGAAATCGAAGAATTTGAAAAAATAACAACTGATATTGGAAACAAACTAATTGAGGATGGATGGAAAGGTCTGTTTGGTGTAGATATTATTTTGGAAGAAGAAACAGGAAAACTTTTTCTAATAGAAATAAATGCAAGACAACCAGCATCAACAAGTTATGAAAGCACTTTACAAAAAGACAGCACAACATTTGAAGCTCACTTGCGCGCACTCCTTGATTTAGACATTGAAGAATTAAAAGTTATTGAAGACGGTGCTCAAATTGTACAACGTGTTACCAAAGAAATCCCCTCGCTTCATGATCCAAAATATAATAAACGACCGGATTTCAAAATCATAAAATACAATAACACCAAACCAAATTCAGATTTGATGCGTACACAAACTCTGTACAGTCTGATTGACGCACACAATAAATTAAGTCGTGAAGGATTGAAAATAATTGATTTTATTACTGTCACAAAAAAGGGGGCTGGTTGGGATATGCCGCGAGGTTCAATATTGGCTATAAAAGATAAAAAAATAATATTAATGGAGAGACAAAAATATTCTCAACATTTCTTCACTCCTCCAGGCGGAACAAAAGAAGGGTTTGACAAAGACATACTAGAAACTGCCAAACGTGAAGGCAAAGAAGAAACAAATCTCGATTTTACTATTCCAAAGCAAGAGCCACTTCATTTTAATATAAATGGACGTAATGAATATTATTTTTTTGCAGAAAATATTTCTGGAGAAGCAAAACTTGGTGAAGAAGAAAAAGAAAGAAGTAATAAAAATAATTCTTACAAACTAGTTTGGGTTGATATAAAAGAATTATCAAATATAAAACTATTACCAAAAGGTTTAACAGAACAACTTTTAAATCTCATAGACTAAGATTTATGACAAAAACATTATCACAAACAACCCTTGATTTAATCGACCAATTTTTAAATCTAACATTTAACGGAAAGAAAGTTTCCACGCCATATTTTAACAACCGACGAGCTGGATCTCGCGGTGCTTTGCGTGTAAGTGTAGGAAAAGGAAGTATTGAAGATATAAGAGAAGAATTAAAAATATTATCTTTACGTGAAAAAGTTGATTTGCGCGATTTGGATGAAGAAATAATTAAGAGGTTTATTGTAAACCATAAAATTGGTATCGACTGTTCCGGTTTTGTTTATTATATTTTAGATACAGAATTACAAGCACAAAACAAAGGACATCTAAAAAAACATCTCAAATTTCCTCACGTAAAAAATCCATTACGAAAATTGCTCACAAAACTTCGCCCTGTAGAAAATTGTAGTGTAAAAACGCTTGCACACGAGATGAATAGTACAAAAATCGAATTAAAAAACATACAATCTGGTGACATGATTATGCTCATGAATACTGGACCACGAAAAGATTATAATCACGTTATGCTCGTAGAATCTGTCATCCTGAACGAAGTGAAGGATCTTTCCTACCACGAAAATTCTCAGCAAAAAGAACAAGAAGGTGAAGAAATACAACTTAAGAGAGATTCTTCGTCGTCCCTCCTCAGAATGACAGTGACATACGTCCATTCATTTCAATATCCAGAAGATGGAAAATACAATCATGGAGTACGTAAAGAAACAGTCGTCATCACAGATGATTCCAAATCTATTGTAGACCAACAGTGGAATTGTTCTGAAATGAATCATTATAAAGATTCTGCAGAGTCTATTTCAATTCATAGACTAAAAGCTTTGAGTTAGTATGCACCGGTTTTTGAAAACCTATTCCCCTACCATTATTCTCGGATTCTTCTTCCTACTAGGTGTACTCATACTACTCAAATTTATTCCCGAAGGCTTCATACCGCTTGACCAACGCGGTATTTTTTGGCGCTTCGCATACGAACCTATGATGAATCTAGAAGGACGCACACTCGAATACCCAATCGGCGCATGGATGTTTTTCAAATCAATTACATTTCCTGCTTATTTTTTGAAAAACTTTTTTTCAAATCCTTGGGGAGCCTATCATTTCAGTTTTAGCTTTATAATTTCATTATTTTATCTTGCCACATGGATCACTACTCTTGTCTGGCTAAAGTTTCAAACAATAAAAAAACAACTCCTTCTTGGTGGTACATTTATATTATTTTTTATAATCGCAAATCCATTTTTAATTTTAAGTACGTTTGATTTTGTTCCAACGTTTTTTGCTTTTCTTTCTCTATTTTTATTTCAAAAAGATAAATACATACCAAATGCAATACTCCTCGCGCTCGCCACAACTGTAAAATGGTTCCCTGGTGTATTGCTTCCTATCTTTATCATTTATCTTTTGCAGAATAAATTACGTAAAAAGGAGCAAACTCCTTCACGCAACACGAAAGAATTACTCAAATATTTATTTTCATACACAGCAACAATTATTTTTATAATTTTGATTGGATCGATTTTTGTACCACTTAATATTCAAGGAGGCAGCCTTCTTTATCATACAGACCGGGGCATTCACAATGAAAGTCTATATGGAAATGCATTTGATATCATTGCATCAAATTCTGAAAAATATTTGATTGATCTAAACTACGGATCACTAAACATTGAAGGTCCTGGAATAAACAACGTGCTTCCATTTATTTTTCCTATTATGATTCTTGGACTTTTGTTTGTGTATTACCGAAGTTATAAAAACAAAAATAATATAGTCCACTATTCCCTACTCGCAATCCTTATTTTTATTTTACTCAATAAAGTTTTATCACCACAGTTTTTGTTCTGGCTAATTCCGTTTGTTATTTACTTTGTTTTTGAAAATTTAAATAAAAAAAATATTATTATTCTTGCTATATTTGGAATTATACTTCTCCTTGGTCCAACAGTTCCCTTTTATATGCAAGAATCACTCATAAATTTTCAGTGGGAAGCATTATCATTTTTAACAGTGAGAAACCTTCTTCTTGGATCACTACTTCTTTTTTAAAAACTTTTTACAAAATAAAAAATAACCTGCTTTACAGGTTATTTTTAATTCTAAAACAGTAAATTGTTACGATCTAAGAACTCCTCGGTGTGATGTGGCACACCGTTTACCCTCCCAGATCCGCCCACATGCGGACTGTTCTCATGGCAAACGCTCGTCGCCCGTCCTCTCCGTCCCGTCCGGGTTGAACTTGTTCTCCCAACCATCGGGGGCGCGACCTTCCGAAATCGCCGTACGACGGAGATTCGGGTGCCAGGCCTCGAACGAGGACATACTCAGGCTGGTGAGAAAGCTCATTCCACCACTGCCTGACCCTATGACGGTCACTGCGTTCGGAATCGTCCGAAAACGAGTCGTCCCGTGAAAACTGCGGGGCGAAGAAGCACCAAAATGGCGATTCATATCGCGGGCCTTTCCAAGCCGTTGAAGTCGTCGGGATTTTACACTAAAAACCACGGAAAAACAACCTTTCATGATTGGTTGAAAAAAAGACTCAAATCTGCTACACTACACTTACAAAAATATGACAATTCCTACAGAATCTCTTGATCTACTCAGACAGGCCATCTCATATGGTCTGGTTTCTTGTATTACTGCTTTTCTCTGGGCACCATTTCTGACCAAAATTCTATATAAATACAAACTTACTCGTCGTCCAGAATACGATGCAACCCTCGCCATGGGTGCTCGAAAAAATAAAGTCGGTGTTCCTGTGATGGGAGGACTTCTTGTTATCGTTACAGTTGCCTTGATCACCATGCTTTACAACTGGGATAGAAGCTTTACTTGGGTACCAATTAGTGTAATGATTTTGGCAGCATTACTTGGTGGGGTGGATGATATTTTGAATATTTATGGACAAAGACGTCGCAGTAGAAAATTAAAACAAATTTTGAGACTTATACGCGTACACAAAGATTTTAAAATGCGAATATGGTATATCATCACTTTGCCATGGACTCTTTATAAAAGAGTTGCTGTAATACTATCTAGTCACCCTGGCAAAGGTGTGCATGTTCATGAAAAATTACTTTTACAATTTGTAGCTGGTGCTATAACTGCATGGTGGATTTATTTCAAACTTGGAGAACATTGGCAAGAAATCTTTATTCCTTTTGATGGATTTATAAATATTGGTTGGCTTCTAATACCTCTTATTATCTTTTTTGTCATGTTTACTGCAAACGCAGTCAATGTGGCTGATGGCATGGACGGACTCGCAGGAGGATCTCTCATAATTACTTTTTCAGCACTCACTGTTCTTAGTTGGTTAGACGGATTCAATGAAATTGCGCTTTTGAATGCAACTACAGTAGGGGCACTTATCACTTATACTTATTTCAATATTAAACCTGCTCGTTTTCAAATGGGAGATGTAGGATCTCTGGGCCTCGGTGCACTCATGGCAATAAATGCGATTGTGATAAACAAAATGCTATTACTCCCCTTTCTCGCATTTATTTTTTATGCAGAGCTCGGAAGTGTAGTAATCCAAATTTTTGGAAGATATTTACTCGGCAGACGAATTTTCAAAATGGCACCAATACATCATCACTTTGAGATGCACGGATGGAGTGAAGAAAAGACGGTAATGCGTTTTTGGATTATTCATGCGAGTGTTGTATTACTTGGGCTTTGGATAGCATTGTATTAAGATTCTGATTTCCAGATAATCCAGATTTACAAATATCGTATCCGCAGATCTAAATTATCCGAAAATCCCTATATCACTTCCTATGAACTCATATCTAAAATGGAACGAAACTACAATTACTGGTTTTTCTGAAGAAAATATTAATTCCCTCTACAATGAGGGCTATGCTTTTGGTCGACCAAACAAAGGATACATGAATCAAACAAGAAGTATGCGAATTGATTTGAGTAAGTTTGAACTTTCTTCTGAAAATCGTCGTGTCTTGCGAAAGACTGAAAATTTAAAACTGGAAATTAAAGACATTCCCTATTCTGAGTACACTTGGGAAATTGGAAAACTTGCAAAAGATTTTTATACAAAAAAATTTGGTGACGGGACATTTAGCGCAAATAAAGTAAAAGAACTTCTTACGACTGAACATAATTTTAATAAGTTGTTTGTGTATTCTACTGATGAAAAAGAAACTGGATACGCAATCTGTTTTGAATCAAACGAAATATTTCACTACTCATATCCTTTTTACAATCTTGATGCTGACAAAAATACCGGGATGAGTATGATGCTCCATGCGATTGAATATGCAAAAGAACAAAACAAAAAGTATATTTACTTAGGGAGTGCCCAACGTCCTGGAGATACATACAAACTCCAGTTCAAAGGACTTGAATGGTTTGATGGTGAGACATGGAGTGAGGATTTGGATGAGTTGAAAAATATTTTAAAATAAAATAATATGACAACAATAAGAAAAGCCAAACTTAAGGATGTGCCGGAAATATCCAAATTAGCAGTAGAACTATTAAAATATCACGCAGATATTGACCCCTACTTCGCTCCTGCCAAAAATGCAGTAGATAGTTATTCAAAACATTTTGCACGGTGCGTTCGTTCCTCACTAAAGCAACTATTAATAGCGGAAGTTGGAAATAAAATTATTGGCTATGCTTTAGTTGAAATCACCTTCAGACCTCCTGTCTTTAAAATAAGAGACACCGTCTTGGTCAGTGATATGTTTGTTCTAGAAGAATTTCGTAAAAAAGGTGTGAGTAAAAAACTTTTTGCTGAATTATTAGACTGGGTAAAACACAAAAAAGTAAAATATAAAAAATTAGATTATATAGAATTGTTTGTCGACACCCAAGACAGCGTAAGTCCAAAAGTGTGGAAAAAATATGGTTTCAAAGAATACATGAGTAGACAAAGAATGAAATTATAAACTAACAACATGACTCAAAATAATAAACACATTTATCCGTCCGAAGCTCTAGGAGAGCAAAGGAGGATCCACTTCATCGGAATTTGTGGTGTAGCAATGTCTGCACTTGCTTTGGCATTTCATAAAAAGGGTTACAAAGTGACAGGAAGTGACAAAGGATTTTATCCTCCAGTTTCTACATATTTGAAAAATGCCGGTGTAGAATATTATCCTGGTTGGCATGTAGACAAAATGACAAAAGATGGAAATCCAGATCTCATTGTTGTAGGAAATGTTGCAGGATCAAAAAATCCAGAATGGGTATATGTGCAAGAAAATAATATTCCTTACAAATCTTATCCAGAAGTTATTGCAGAATTTTTTGTAAAAGAAAACTCTATTGTATGTACCGGGACATATGGCAAATCTACCAGCGCTTCCCTACTCACTTGGATTTTGAAAGAAAATAAACTCGATCCATCATATATGTTTGGTGGAATTAGTTTGAACAAAATGCCTGCAGCAGGTCTAACTGATAGTAAATATTCAATTCTCGAAGGTGATGAATATAAAAGTGCACGTTGGGATATGCGTCCAAAATTTGCACACTATTCCCCTACTCACCTACTTTTGACTTCTGTGGTATGGGACCATGCAGATGTGTATCCAACTGAACAAAATTATATCGACGCATTTGCAAGTTTACTTAAAAGCGTACCAGATGACGGACTCGTCGTGCTTTCTGCGAAAGTTACACATGACCTTCCTGAATTCAAAAACCTAGTAAAATCAAAAGTTGTAACCTATGGTAAAACTGATGACAATGATTATCAATATACAAATGTAAAAACAACAGCTCGTGGTGTCGATTTTGATATCATTCATAATGGCGAAATATATTATATACACACTGATCAACTTGGTGATTATATGGCAGACAATATGACAGGATGCTTTGCGCTCGCTCACGAGATGGGAATCAAGCCTAAAAAAATTATAAAAAGTTTAGAAGGATTTCGAAACATAAAACGCAGACTTGAAAAAAGATATTCAAATGACATAACTATATTTGATGACATTGCTCACTCTCCAAAAAAAGCAGAAGCAGTATTGCGCAGCCTACGGACTATTTATGATGGAAAGATAACTGCAGTATTTGAACCAAACTCTGGTAATAGACAAGAAGAATCAATTCCAGGGTATGATAATGCATTTGTGTCAGCCGACGAAGTTGTGATTCCAAGATTAACAAGTATTAAACGTGATCCAAATAAACCAGCACCACTAGACGGTCAAGGACTTACTGATGTAATTTCAAAAACACATGACAATGTAAAACATATTGACGATGATCAAACATGTGTGGAATACTTAAAAAAGCAAACTAAAAAAGACGATGTAATCATCTTTCTCGGAAGCCATGGTTTTCGTGGGATGATTGAAGAACTAGTAAACAATCTACCAAAATAATTTTAACTATTTCTTATGAAAAAATTAGTATTCCTAATTGCACTAACATTGGTTATCACAGGGTGTGGAAAAGAAGAACCTGCGGTAGAAATGATGGAACAAAGTTCAGAAGAAATAAAAAGTCTAGAACTAATTTCTGAAACAATATCTCAGGCACTTTTGGAAAATCAAAATTTAAACTACATTTCAAACGCTGCTATTGATCAACTTCCTGAAGGAATTAATAAAAACCAAATACCAAAAACAGATAGTGAGGACGTGACCAAACTTTACGCATTTAAAGATGTAGCATTTATGTTTGTAAATCATACACAAACAGGAAATGAATGGAGTGGAGTATTAGCAAAAAATAAAGGAAATGGTGAATGGACAAAGTTATTGACCTCTCCAAGACAAACACATAACCCTTCTGAAATGTCTACTAGAAACGGAAAACTACATTTAACAATAGAAGAAGATAGTGAAATTCATAACTCTTTATATTTTTTTACAACAGATGGTATTACTTGGACAGAAGAAAATCTCTAACTATATGAAAATCCCAGATAAAGCAAAAAAAGTATTTACCGGGGTAATCTTTGATACTTATTCATTGGATCTATTTTTATCCTGACACTGAGCGACCAACGGGAGCCGAAGGGGAAGGATCTTTATTAAGAAGAATTTCAATTTATCCACTATATTCTAATTTAAATAAATCCGTGATAGGAAAGATTCCTCGTCGTACCTCCTCGGAATGACAGACCTTACTATGAAAATTCCAGACAAAGCAAAAAAAGTATTTACCGGGGTAATCTTTGATACCTACCATTGGGATCAGGAAATGTTTGATGGAAGTACAGCAAAGTTTGAAATGTTGGGTAGACCAGACGCTTCTAGAATTATTGCAACTAGTGATAATAAAATAATTTTGTCACAAGAAAAACAACCTACTTGTCCAGAAGTTACTGGAACATTTGGTGGCCGGGTGGATGAGGGAGAAACTCCATTAGAGTGTGCAAAAAGAGAATTACTAGAAGAATCAGGCCTAGAATCACAAGATTGGGAACTCTTTAGCTCACACGAACCATATCCTGAAAAAATGGATTTCACTGTCTATACTTATATAGCTCGTAACTGTAAAAAAATCAAAGAACCAACAAAGGATCCCGGAGAAATTATAAAAACTATTACAGTTGATTTTGATAAATTTATAGAACTAACCATAGCCAAAGATTCTCCTGCGACAAAAGAACTTATAATAGATATCTTAAAAATGAAAGCTGAGGGTACATTGGAAGAATTCAAAGAAAAATTATTTAAAAAATAAACTATATGAATTGCCCACAATGTACTAATCCAATGAAAGAAGGTTTTGTAATGCTCGGTTTTGTGGGACAAGGTATGAGCAGTATGTCATGGCTTGAAAAAGAACCAAGTAAATGGAAAATCAAAAAACAAGAAGGAGAGAAGGTCCTTATGAAGTCAAGTATTATCCACCACAAAAAGAAAAACTGGCTCCGTAGAGCCAGTCATTGTGAAAAATGTGATCTATACAATTTTGTAAACAAATGGGAGGAATAATTATTTGCCTTCATCGACGATTTCTGTTTCGACCTGATCTCCATCAATATTTGTAACGAGAAGTGTAATACCACAAACATCGCATTCGATCACTTGATCTTTGCCGAGATTTGGATAACGAGAGAGATCAACTTCATTTTTACATTCTGGACAAACTAACTTCATAATGATAATCTTATAAATAACGTTTTGTATATTAGCACAAGATTATACAGAAATCAAATCACTTTATGAAAACTATTCAACAATCTTTTCCTGAACTCAACAGAGCACTTGGATGTGAAGTGTATCTCAAGCGCGAAGACCAACATAAGTATGGATCTCACAAAGGACGCTCTATCCCTTTTTTGATTAAAAAATATTTCAAAGGTGAGAGAAAAAAATTTGAAGATGGAACTGATGACATTGGACCTACCTATAATGAATTTGTTATCTCTTCTTCTGGCAATGCTGCCCTTTCTGCTATTCACGCAGTACAAGCTCACAATAGAAATAATCCAGAAAAAATAAGTTTGCGTGTTTTCATCGGGCTGCGTATTGATCCAAAAAAACTAAAAATGCTTACTGCTATTATAGAAGATCCAAAAGTAACGTTAGAACAAGTTGAAAAACCAAAACAAACTGCATTTCAATTGGAAAAAGAAAATGATTCTATAAAATTTTTACGTCAATCAACTGATGACAATGCATTACTTGGATATTATGAATTGGCTGATGAATTGAATAGGATTCCAAACTTACAAGCAATCTTTATTCCAACATCATCTGGTACCACAGCTCAAGCACTTGGTGAAGCATTTGAAACAATTGAACCTTCTGTATGGGGCGGCGAACAACATCCTCAAATTCATGTGATACAAACTACTGCGTGTCACCCAATCGCACAAGACTTAGATACTGGCGTAGAAAAAACAGACACATCTATTGCCGGAGCAATCGTAGACAAAGTGGCTCATAGAAAAGAACACGTGCTTGAAGTAATAAAAAAAACCAGTGGTTCTGGTTGGATTGTGACTGATGAAGAAATAAAACAAGCTCAAGACTTGGTAAAAGATGCATGTAAGATCGCAACGTCTCCCAATGCAGCACTCTCTGTTGCCGGACTTATGAAAGCTTTGCGAAATGATTTCAAATACGATGGTGTTGTAGTGTGCTTACTCACTGGAATGTAAAATACTCACAATATTACCAGGATCATCTACCCCACCACGTGCACCCTTTTTTGTATAATACTGATCTTCTAAAGTAAGGTCAGTTTTTTTAAATAAATTTTTTAATTCTTCTGAGTCAAATGCATAATAAAATCGCTCACCCAAAACTTCACCTTCTGGATTAAGCCATGGCACAAGCACATCTTGATCATTACGTTTAAACTTACCTTTTTCAACCATTTTTTGTGCAGTCATAGAATTCAAATTCCAGTTAGTCATGATAATGTGTCCGCTTGGCTTCAAAATACGCTTCATTTCTTCCAAAGCCTTGATTCTACTCGACTCATCTGACAAATGATGAAAAGTAGCAATACAATAGATAATATCAAACTCATTATCTTCAAAAGGTAGACTTGTCATTTCTGCTTCTACATAGGTATTTTCTGGAAATTCTTCTCGCGCTACAGCAAGCTGAGCAGAGCTCTGATCCATGCCAACATATTCCACACCCTTGCCCTGAGCGGAGTCGTAGGGTTGAAAATCTGAGAAAAGATGGTATAATCGCCCTGTCCCACAACCAAGATCAAGAACCTTATCATTATCCTTTGTATATTTTTTCAAAGGCTTAAGGTCATCCCAAAGATACTTGCGTGTCTGCGCAAATAGTTTGGCTATCTTATCATAAGTTTCTTTATTGAGTTGTGTAAAATTACTATTCATACACATGGAAAAAATACTTGAACAAATAATTGAAGAAATGATTTCAAAGCATCCTACTACAAAGGATGAGCTTAATAATATGCGTAGAAAAATTTGTGGAAAGCTAAAAATGAGTCAGCCATCAAATCGTCAATTGATCCAAGCTTACCAGAAATTAGCCAAAAAGAAAAGAGTCGAAAGAGATCCTAATTTTGAAAAATTATTGCGCAAAGCTGATATCAGGACACTTTCTGGTGTTGCTATCGTTACGTCCCTTGTGAAACCATATACATGTCCAGGAGACTGTGTATATTGTCCTACAGAGGTCAAAATGCCAAAAAGCTATTTAGCGACAGAACCGGCTGCCGCACGTGCTCTTGCGCTCAAATTTAACCCCTACACGCAAATGCAAAGACGCATAGAAATGCTCGACCTAAATGGTCACCCTACTGATAAAATTGAATATATAATAAAAGGCGGCACATGGAATGCCTACCCTCTCAAATATCAATATTGGTTTATACTTGAATCGTTTCGTGCTTGTAACGATCTGACGCGGCGCAGCCCCGTAAAGACGCGATTTATCGCGTCTCAGCCATTGGACGACCTAAAACAAGCGCTCGAGATAGAACAAGAATACAACGACAAAAAAGCCAAACACAAAATCATCGGCCTCACACTCGAAACACGCCCTGACGCAATCTCTCCAAAAACAATCGCACACATGCGTGCACAAGGATGTACTAGAATTGAACTCGGCCTTCAAGCTCCTGACGATAAGATTTTGAAATTAGTAAAACGCGGACATACTGTGCAGCAATTCAAAGATGCCATTCTTCTGTTGCGGCACGCCGGTTTCAAAGTTGATTTACATTTCATGCCAGACCTACCAGGCACAACTGCAAAACATGATGTGGAAATGTACAAATCAATTTTTGACGATCCAGCATTTAAACCTGACATGGTAAAAATCTATCCGTGTACAGTGATCAAAACTGCAGAGCTAAATAAATGGTACACATCTGGAAAATACAAACCGTATGATAGTAAGAAGTTGTTTGAAGCGTTGATTGAAATGAAAAAACTCACACCACGCTATTGTCGAATTTCTCGACTTATTCGTGATATCCCTACACCTGATATTGAAGCTGGAAATATTATTACAAACTTACGAGAATATTTGTCCGAAGAAATGAAGAAACAAGGTGCGGTATGCCAATGTTTACGCTGTAGAGAAATAGGTCACTCTACTTTAACACCTGAACACCTAACGACTATAACACCAAAATTATTTGTTGATGAGTATAAAACGATTGGTGGAACTGAATATTTCCTCAGTTTTGAAGATACAAAACGACGAGCAGTTTTTGCATTTTTACGTCTACGTGTTCCATCCATTCTCCCCTCCCTTTCTAAGGGAGGGGCTGGGGGTGGGTTGCACAAGCTTTTACCAGAAACAAAAAACGTCGCATTCATTCGCGAACTTCACACATATGGACAACTTCTCGATCTCGGGACAAAAAACAAATCAGCATCTCAACACAAAGGTATGGGTAAAAAACTAGTCACTGAAGCTGAGCGTATTACCAAGAAAAATGGATTTGAAAAACTTGCTGTGATTTCTGGTGTGGGTGTACGAGGATATTATAGGAAGCTAGGTTATAGAAAAGTTGGAACGTACATGATAAAAAAAGTGTAAAAACGCGATTTGTCGCGTTTCGCTAAAACTCCCATAAAAAACAAGTAGCCCGCCGGTATCCAACCGACGGGCTCTCTTCTAAATGAGCGATGCGGGGCTCTACGTCGACTCATCGCCTGAAGCGCAGCGGCGACTACTTGACGAAGAGGAAGTCGTAGCCTTCCGCGAGCCACTGCTCGAAGCGCGCGTAGAAACCGACGACCAGCTCACCGTGATGACGGGTGATGACAATCGCATCTTGCGATGCACCTTCCTCGCAGGCCAGAAGAACGATCAGATCGTTCTTGCTCTCGTCGACCAAGGCCTCTTTGAGGCTCTGAAACAGGAACAGCGCGACCTCCGTGATCGTCATCTTCCGACACGCGGTCTCCTCAGCGACCTTGCGCAACGTGTCCAGAGACACATATCCGGAAGAATCTTTGCTCACCGTGTTACCGGGATGTGACACGAGCTCGAAGACATAGTCACGACGCCCCTTCTTGGCGGCGACCTTGGCGAGCTCGGTCTTAGCTAGCGCCTTAACAGGGTAGAAAGGGATATCACCCCCCTTGGCATCCTTGGCGCCCTTCTTGATGCACGTAAGCACACCAGATTGCCCCGCTATCAGGGCAACGAGAACATCTTCTCGATCCAGACCAGAGCTTTCAAACCTGTACTGCATTTCCTTTCCGTCCTTAAAGGATGTTATCTATCCATACATTTTTAACATTTTATTTATTTTTTGTCAATACAAAAAACCCGTCATATAGACAGGTTTTTATAATATTTTTTATTCTTCTACCCTAAATTCAAAATCAATATACCAACTACCATAATCACCAAAGCAACTATCTTTAAAATTACATTTCTTTTATCCAACTCCTCTTTAATAATTTTAGGAAAGAATATTGATAATAACGTTGCCATAATAAACACAAACAAAACCTGCGTGCCTTCAAATGCAAACACGAGTGCAGCAGGACCAAGTGACAGTGCCCAGATATTGAAAAAAATTCCAACATTATCCAAAATGGAAACACCTGCCACTACACCACCTAACTTAAAATCTAAATGTTTATATTCTCTTATGAAATCTTTTCTAAATCTTTTAGAAATAAACATGCTAAAACTAAAAATAATCATAAACAAACTAAACCAAATGAATGCTTCTACAAATGGAATAACCTGAGTTATATATCTAAAAATAACAGCATAAATAGCATAAGAAAAACACGCAATAACCATGAGCCACAATGCTTTTGAAAAAACTATTGCACGTCTTTTGAAATGAAAAGAAGCAACTACCGCACCTAATACCAAAATAAATAAAGCAGCTAATTCTGAAAGAATCAATTTCTCACCAATAAATATCCATCCAATAAATAAACTAAAAAATGGAATGAGATTCCACCAAATATTTACTCTGGTAATTTCTTCAATTTGAACTGCTTTTACATAAGGTAAACCACCATAAAAATATACACCTGCAGACAAAATCAACAAAAGCATAATATTTGTAGGAGGAATTGAAAAATTTACAAACGGGATCAAAAAAACAGTTATGATGCCCATCCAAGTAAGCCAAACCAAATAAACATAAGGATTTTTGATCTTATTACTTATTGCATATTTGTCCCCTATATTCACCAAAGCCCAAAAAAAATGAGCCAAAATAGCTAAAAATATCCATGTCATACCTTATTGATAGAAATTCTTAAAAATGATAGACTAACTATACGCTAAAATTAGCCTAAGATCAATTATAGAACATATTTAAAAAACCTATGATATTCAAATCACTCGAACACAAATAGATAATTATTAATTTGTATCATTAGTATAAATTAATATATTAGAATCACATTATATGAACACAAAAAAATTAACTGAATTTGATCCACTTATTCAAGAATCAATTACCAAAGAATTACAAAGACAAGAAGAAGGGCTAGAAATGATTCCAAGTGAAAACTTTGTATCACTCCCCGTTCTCGAAGCTCTTGGATCAATTCTTACTAACAAATACTCAGAAGGTTATCCTGGTAAACGATATTATGGCGGATGTGAATTTATTGACGAAATAGAACAGCTTGCAATCGACCGTGCAAAAGAAATCTTCTCTGCAGAACACGTAAATGTACAACCTCTATCAGGAGCTCCTGCAAACATTGCCGTTTATTTTGCATTACTAGAACCTGGTGAAACTATACTTGGTATGGACTTGTCTCATGGTGGACATCTAACACACGGACATCCCGTGACTCACATGACAAAAGTATTTAACTTTGTGAGGTATAAGACTGATGCAGAAGGAAAAATTGATCTTGATAATTTGAGAGAGATGGCACTCGAGCACAAACCAAAACTTATTCTCGTAGGATACAGTGCATACTCTCGTGAAATTGAATATGAAAAGATAAAAGAAATTGCTGATGAAGTAGGCGCTATGACTATGGCTGATATTGCACACATTGCAGGACTTATTGCTGCAGGAGAAATGAACAATCCTGTACCATTGTTTGATGTAGTCACCACTACTACACACAAAACGCTTCGCGGTCCTCGAGGCGGTATCATCATGTGTAAAGAAAAGTTTGCAAAGAAAATTGATAAATCTGTATTCCCTGGTTTCCAAGGTGGGCCTCATGAAAACAATATTGCAGCAACAGCAGTTGCTTTTAAAGAAGCTCTTGAGCCTGAATTCAAAACATATGCAAAACAAATAAAAGCAAACGCAAAAGTACTTGAACGAAAATTTAATGGTTATGGTTACAAGCTTTGTTTCAATGGTACTGACAATCACCTACTCCTAATGGACGTAACACCAAAAGGTTTGACAGGCCAGCAAGCAGAGGATGCACTTACCAAATCTGGAATCACAGTAAACAAAAATATGATTCCAGATGACCCACGCAAACCAATGGATCCGTCAGGTATCAGACTAGGTACTCCTGCACTCACTACAAGAGGATTCAAAGAAGAAGAAATGGAAATTGTTGCAGACATGATTGAAAAAGTACTTACCAATCATGAAGACGATAAAATCTTAGAAGAAGTTAGAAAAGAAGTAAAAGATCTCACATCTAGATTCCCCTTGTATCCAGAACTTGCATAAACAAAATAAAAAAAGTAGAGACGCGATTAATCGCGTCTCTACTTTTTTATTCCTTTATTTTATTTCCACTTGAGCCATTTGTAAGCGCAAGCAATATTCATAAAGAATTTAGCTTTTGTTCTTCTAAATCTTGTCATAACAAGTAATGGAAGAATCTTAGTATAGCTAAACGCATCTCCCGCAATCGCAATCTTTTTGAGATAAGAGCGCTTAATAATTTCTCTGTATATTTCACGAGAAATATCATCAAGACGAAGAAGTAATAATTTATCAAGATCAACCAACATAGTGTATTTTCGTTTTGGATTTTCATTGTGAATTTTTTCAAGCGTATCACCAAGCCAGGCCCCCTGTTCCCGAACTTCTGTGGCATCTTTTCCTGGACGTCCATATATCAAAAAAAGCCGTCCATCATCATAGTCAGTTAATACAGTGCCTATCGGCTCATATACGTATTCTTTGTTCATATTGAAAAAAACCTGATAATAGTATATTATATTCTTATTATGGATTATATCACAAAAAATTCAGATGAAACAAGGATTATTGGTAAAAATCTCTCTACTGAGCTAAAAGGTGGGGATATTGTGTTACTACATGGTGATCTAGGAACTGGAAAAACCACACTAACAAAAGGCATTGCTGAAGGCTTTGGAATTGATCCTAATGACGTTGTCAGCCCTACTTTTACACTTATGCAGGAATATGAGATTAAAAAGTTCGAAAGTTCAAAAGTTCGAAAGCTAGTTCATATTGATACGTATAGACTTGAAAATGAGGAGCAGTTGATTGAGATTGGCGTAGAAGATTATTTGGGTGAAAAAAATACTATTTGTTTGATAGAATGGCCAGAAAAGATTGATGGGTTATTGAAAGATAAAAAAATAATTAATATTACAATTGAACATTCAGGAGAAAATGGGCGTAATATAAAAATTGAAAAATAAAAAAACTTGGTGATAAACCAAGTTTTTTAAATATATAAACTTTTTAAACCTTTCCAGCCTTTGAATATACACACCCGCAATAATCCTGACGATAAATATCTCTGTCCTCAATCATTTTCTTTCCTTTTTCCTGTCGCCCACCCTTTTTCCAATCCTCACAATGAAACTCTACTCCGTATTTTTCTCCAAAAGAAACACCCAGTGGACAAATAATGTCTGCTTTTTTATTTCGCCCACTCGTAAGACTAGTAGAATATATATCAAAACCATTCTTGCCTGCATACTCAGCCGCATGTTTCAAACGCATAGCAAAGCATTTTGAGCAACGTGCACCACCTTCTGGTTCTTTTTCTAGACCCTTCACCGCATCATTCCACTTCTCTACTTCATAGTCCATATCTACCATAGGTACGTTCCATTCCTCACATACGCGAACCACTTCTTTTTTTCTTTTCAGATATTCTTCTTCTGGATGAATATTTGGATTATAAAAAAATACAGTCAAATCATAATTTGATTTTAGCTCATCTACTATTGCAATGCTACACGGCGCACAGCATGTGTGGAGTAAAAACCGTTGTTTACTCATAAACTATGCATAATTATTTAAAATAACTCTATTCCTTGTCATTCCGAGCGAAGTCGAGGAATCCCTTTCTTAAAAAATACTCAACTTCAGGAAAGAGATTCCTCCACTTCACTCCTTTCAGTCATTCCGGTCGGAATGACAGTGTATTTAAGACAGATATTTTTTATTTACCAATTCATCAGGCATATACGCCTGTATAACGTCTCCATCAATATCTGGGTTATATTTATATCCTTTTTCATATCCAATATTCTTCATAAATTTTGTTGGTGCATTTCGCAAATGAATTGGCACTCCGAGATGCGAAGTTTTTCGTGCATCCATGGCAGCTTCCTCATATGCACGATATATTACATTAGACTTCTTGGATTTTGCACAATATACCACAGCTTGAGCCAGGTGTACAGAACACTCTGGATATCCAATCTTATGACAGGCATCATATGCAGTATTTGCTTGTACTACAGCTTCTGCATTTGCCATACCAATATCCTCTGCTGCAAAACGTAATACTCGACGAGCAATATACACTGGATCAGCCCCACCTTCAAACATACGTGCAAGCCAGTATAGAGCTGCATTTGGATCAGAGCCACGCATGGATTTATGTAATGCTGAAATAAGATTATAAAATTCCTCACCTTTTTTATCGAACACCAAATGTGTTCGCTGCAAAGCTTCCTTAATATCTTCTTTTGTAATTTTAAAAACTTTATTCCCCTCCCTTTTTAAGGGAGGGGTTAGGGGTGGGTTGCATGATTTAAAGGCTAACTCAAGACCATTCAATGCTGTCCTTGCATCTCCACCCGCAAGCTCTGCCAAAAGTTCTATTACCTCATCCTCAATTTTAATTTTAATCTTACCCAATCCCCTTTCTTTATCTTTTAACACTTGTTTGATAAGAGAAATAATATCTTCATTTTCAAGTGATTTCAAAATAAACACACGAGACCTAGAAAGAAGCGGGCCTATTATTTCAAAAGATGGATTTTCTGTTGTTGCACCAATAAGCACTATTGTTCCCCTCTCTACATACGGTAATAATGTGTCTTGCTGTGCTTTATTCCAACGATGAATTTCATCTACAAACAAAACTGTTTTTATATTTTTTGTTTCAAGCAACTCTTTTGCCTCTCCTACTGCTTTTAATAAATCTTTTTTGCCACTCTCTACAGCTGACAAGCTAACAAACTGAGCCTTTGAATGCTCAGCAATAATGTTTGCAAGACTTGTCTTTCCTACGCCAGGTGGACCCCAAAAAATAAGCGAGGATAATTCATCACGCTCAACAAGCTTCCTAAGTAATTTTCCATCTCCCACGATATGCTCTTGTCCCACGAATTCATTGAAATCACGCGGACGCATACTATGAGCAAGTGGCTGTGATTTTTTCATAAAAAAGTGTCATGCTGAACTTGTTTCAGCATCTTTCCTAAACCAATCTATACTTAAATCTATAAAATTTGGATTTTGAATTTTAATTAAATTTAATTTCCAATCTCTATGCCAATTTTTTAACTGTTTTTCACGTGCTATAGCTTGTTCAACCTCGGTATAATGTTCAAAATACAATAATTTTTTACATTTATATTTTTTAGTAAAACCCCTAATGATTTCATTTTTATGCTCAAAAACTCTACGTTCAAGATCATTAGTAATTCCTATATAAATCACCCTATTTATTCCACCCATTATGTAAATATGAAAGTTATAATTTTTTACCATACCTTATCTTGAGAAAGATCCTGAAACAAGTTCAGGATGACATATCATTTAAACCTAAACCAAAACTTATACAACTTCTTAGCGATCTTTTCTTTGAACTTATGCCATCTACCTCTTTTTTTCCATGAATCATTATCAAACTGTTTTGCATCACCTATCCATCTTTCGAGAATACGCTTAAGCTTCTTTACCATACGTCGATCACTGAGCTGAACATTTGCCTCTTGATTATGATAAAAACTCCCTGGTTCAATATTGGTACTTCCTATCATTGCCCATTTATCATCTACCACCACACCTTTGCCGTGCATCATCTTCTTGGTAAGATGAATTCTTATACCACGTTTATAAAACAAAGAAAAAAACGCGTACGCAGTATACTTAGCGATTTTTAGATCAGTACGAAGAGGAATAAGCAAATCAATCTTCACTCCACGTTTACGTGCGAGCCACATTTCTTTCAAAAGTTGTCTATCTGGTAAATAGTATGGTGAAAAAAGAATAACTCGTTCACGTGCCTTGCGAAGTGCTTCTATGTATTTTTTACGACCTCGTGAATATTTTCTACCTGAATGATCATATATAAAATCTATATTGTCATTTTCTACTCGATACTTGTATTTCAAAAGGTGTTTCACATCTTTACGCTTACCACCACATAAAATATAAGTTTTCGCAAAAGAACGTAAAAGTGAATGCACCACCTTACCTTTAAGCATAACATGAATATCTTTCCAGTTTTTTGAATACTTTGATATATTAACCCCTCCGATAAATCCAATATGCTCATCTACAATCAAGATCTTACGATGTGTTCTACGTGTTAACCACTGACGAAACCCTCTAAAAATATTGCGAGATTGACTAAATAATCTAATATCTATACCTGATTCTTTCAAAGATTCAATTTTTTTATTTGACAAAGCAAAACTTCCCCAATAATCTACAATTAGTTTTACACCCACACCTTCTTCCACTTTCCTTTTTAGAAGCTCAAAAAAATCAATACCTGTCCCCTCGTCTACTAAAATATAAACCTCCCAATAAATAGATTTTTTGGCACCCTCTATGGCTCGATACATTCCTTTCCAAGCTTCTGTGGTTGTATCATATATATTGTAACTCGATTTTCTTGACATATATCTTACTCTACCACGAAATAAGGTCTTTTTCAAGATTAAAAAACCGCGTATTAACGCGGTTTTAAACTAATTACTGTTTACTAATTACTGTTTACTAATTTTAACAACAGCTCCTATAAAATCCCTAAACAATGGATGTGGTTTCATAGGACGAGATTTGAATTCTGGATGGAATTGTACACCAACAAAGAATGGATGACCTTTTAGCTCTACAATTTCAACCAGGTCTGACTCAGGATTTATCCCTACAACTTGCAAACCCGCTTTATCGATCGCATCTCTATATTCATTATTAAATTCATATCTATGTCTATGACGTTCTGAAATGATATCGGTACCGTACGCTTTGTGAGACTTTGTACCGCGACGCAATGCACAATCATATGCTCCAAGACGCATTGTTCCACCATATTTATTTTCTTTCACATTAGACGCCTGATTTGGATTGATATGAATCACAGGCTCGCTTGTATTCTCATCCATTTCAACTGTTGTGGCTTTTTTCTTGCCCAAAACATTTCTTACAAATTCCACACTAGCTAGTTGCATCCCGTAACATAGACCAAAATAAGGAACCTTATTTTCACGTGCAAATTTAATAGCTTTGATAATCCCCTCTACACCACGTATACCAAATCCTCCTGGTACAATAATACCATCATACTTTTTCAAGTTTTGAACTTTTTTTGAACTTTTTTCAAAATCTTCTGAATCTACCCACTCGAGCACAGGCTTAACATTGTGAAACCAGCTTGCGTGCTTGATAGCCTCTATAACTGAAATATATGAGTCAGCCAGAGTAAACTTTCCAGTTCCAAAATATTTTCCTATAACGGCAATTTTAACTTCCTTTTTACTATTATTAATTTTCTTTACAAAACCTTTCCATTCAGACAAATCAGTTTTTCTTGTTCTCATTTTTAGAGCCTTCAAAACTTTATTTCCAATCTGCTGCTCTTCCATTTTAATAGGAATTTCATAAATTGATGAAACATCTGGAGCAGAAATACAATTTTCTTTTGGAACCCCGCAAAAGGTCGCTAGTTTCTCACGACGTGGCTTATCAAGCTCCATAGGTCCACGAGCCACTATAATGTCAGCTTGTAAACCAGTCTGATTGAGCACACGAGATGCATGTTGTGTTGGCTTAGTCTTCATCTCTCCAATATGTGCCGGAACTGGCAAATAGCTTACTAAAACAACAGCAACACTATCTGGATCTTTCAACTTCATCATTCTAGCAGCCTCAAGAAATAAAATATTTTCATATTCTCCAATAGTTCCACCAATTTCTATAAAACTTATATCTGAATCATGTTTGTCTGCAGCTGTAGTTATTCTGTTTATAATTTCTTCTGGAATATGTGGAACAACCTGAACACACTTTCCTTTGTATTTCATACTACGTTCATTTTCTATGACAGTAAGATACACACGTCCGGTCGTCATGTAATTTTCTGAATTCAAGTCTATATCTAAAAATCGCTCATAATTCCCCATATCTTGATCTGTCTCATCACCGTCGTCAGTCACAAAGACCTCTCCGTGCTCAACAGGATTCATTGTTCCTGCATCTACATTTACATATGGATCCACTTTTATAGCAGTCACTGAAAATCCCTTTGATTTCATAATAGCACCAAGTGAGGCTGATGTAACACCTTTACCAACTCCAGAAAGCACACCACCTACTACGAAAACAAATTTTCTTTTTTTTGTCTTTGGAACCATATAATTATATTTATATACAAATTATTTTTTAATATCAACGTACTAGATTATATCACAAAAAGACTAATTAAAAAACCCATAGACTTCCACGGGTTTTTATATAAATTTTAAATTTTAACATTCATCTGCGCGTCGGTAGTTACATTCAAACCAAGCTTTCTTAGGCCAGCCTCGTCACCATTACTAGGCATGTGAGTAGTGTGAAATTCACAACCCCTCAAAACCTTAAGCATCTTAATAGACAAATCAGCTTGATCACTAGTTGAGCTACTTACTGATAACGCAATTAGAGCTTCTTCCAAATTTAAACTTTCACTCTTCCCTCCTAATATTTCTTTTTTAAGCCTGCTGATTCCCTCAATGACAGATGGGGATAATAAATGAGTCTCATCAGGTACATCAGCTAAAATCTTTATGGCATTTAATATAACAGATGATTCAGCATGCATAAAAGGTGAATTTTTGCCTGTAACAATTTGACCATCTGGTAATTCTAAAGCAGCTCCACAAAATATACCTTTGTTTCCCTTTTTTTCATCCTTTTGTGCAACTTCGGATGCCAGCCTTGCTGGCTTAACCACAGATCGAATATCTTTCTTAATACCAACTCTCTCCATAATTTCCTCCATTCTATCCAACGTCTCTTTTGTTTCTAAACCTTCAACATTTTCTTTTTTATATCTAAAATATCTTCTAACAATTTCTTGCCTAGAGGCTTCCGCACAAACCTTATCATCCAAAATTCCTTTTTCAGCCATATTTACTCCCATGTCAGTTGGTGACTTGTACCCAAATGGCTCATCTTCTCCTGTGATTTTTTTCATTATTGCAATCAAAATATCAAAATTTTCAATATCCCTATTATAATTAACCACTTTCTCACCATAAGCTTTCAAATGAAATGGGTCAATCATATTTACATCCAATAAATCAGCTGTAGCTGCCTCATAAGCAACATTAATTGGATGCTCGATGTCTAAATTCCAAATAGGAAATGTTTCAAACTTTGCATAACCTGTTTTAACGCCATTTCTTATTTCATTGTAAACTTGACTCAAGCAAGTGGCCATTTTACCAGAATTCCCTCCTGCACCTGTTACTATTGTCAATTTTTTGTCAGTCTCAACTCGTATATCTTTTTCATATCCCTTCATCACACTTTCGAGGTCATTAGGATATCCAGGAATTTCATTATTAGTATATACATTTAAATTATAATTTTTTAACATCCTCTTAAATTTTTTAATAGAGGCTTCCCCTTCATAACGAGTTATCACTACATTTTTTACGCTTAAACCAAAATCATTAATATCATTAATATCTTTTATGGTTTGCAAATCATAAGTTAATCCTGAATCTCCTCTTATTTTACCCCTCTCTATATCCTTAGCACTTACACAATATATTATATCTATATCTCCTAACAATTTTAATAATTCTATTTTTGCTGTAGGTCTATATCCGGGCAATACTCTCGCCGCGTGTCCATCATAAAATAATTTTCCACCAAATTCTAGATAGAGTTTTTCAAATTTACCAACCCTATTCAAAATAGCTTTTTTTTGCTCTTCCAAATATTTTTCTGTACTAAATCCGATTTTCTTTGACATGCTCTTTTCCATATTATCAGTATATTTTTAAAAATTAATATAAAGTTAGTCTTTAGATTGATTTCACCTATAATTAAAAAACCCTCCGTAGATGGAGGGGTTAGTTATTCAGAGGAGACAATGACTCGCAGGTCGGATTCTAAACCGTGCTCAAATTGTATGACTATGTCATGGTCGCCAATTTCTTTTATTTGATTTTTTATTTTAAGTTGTTTTTGTTTGATAACAACACCAAATTGTTTTTTGATTATTTCAACAATCTTTTTTGCACTAATAGCTGCATACAACGTACCGCCATCACTCACTTTTCCTTTTATCTCAATTTCAGCCCCATCTAGTTTGCTAGCTGCCCCTTGTTGTTCTACAAGATCTTCTTCAGAAGATTCAACCTTCTTTTTTACCTCGGTTTCCATCTTTGTAACAGCGTTTTTTGTTGCGATACGTGCTAAACCTTTTTTGAGCAAAAAATTACGTGCATAGCCGTCAGCCACATTTTTCACTTCCCCCTTTTTACCAGTACCCTGAATATCTTGTAAAAATATTACTTTCATATATTTTAACTTACACCTCCAAAAAAGCCATAAGACTTCTGCGTAGAATTATAGGATAATATTGATTTTTATGCAAGTTGGTGATAAGCTATACGCAATAAGCCCTAAGTAACACTTACGGCTTATTACTTAAGGCTTAAAGCTAAAAATATGAAATCAGGCTTTGCTATACTCGTTGGTAGATCTAATGTAGGCAAATCAACCCTTTTAAACACCCTTGTAGGCACCAAAATTGCGGCTACGAGCTTTCGTGCACAAATGACCAGGGATATTATACATGCAGCTCTAAACACGCCTGAGGGGCAAGCTGTGTTCATAGATACTCCTGGAATATTTAAAGATAAAAAAAATCGTCTCACAGGAAAACTAATAGAAAAAGCAAAAGAAGCCCTAGAGGGCGTAGATGTTATAATTTATGTGGTAGACCCAACACGAGAAATTGGAGATGAGGAGCGCTATACATATGGACTTATTCGCCATTTGGATGTACCAAAGATACTTGTTATCAACAAAAGTGACTTACACAAATCCGAACGTAAGCACTATGAAGCTTATGAAAGTTGGGCTGAAGACTTTGATGCAGTATTTAATTTGTCAGCACTACGTGCAAGTCATATAGAACCACTCAAATCCAAAGTAATTGAATTACTTTCTGAAGGGGAGCCAATGTATATAGACCAGCAAATCACTAACGTTAATGACCACTTTTGGACTGCTGAAATTATTCGTGAAAAGATTTTTTCTGTTTTTGATAAAGAGGTTCCATACTCTATGACAGTCACTGTAGATAATATAGAAGAAAAAAAAGATATTTTCGTTATAGAGGCTAGGATACTCACTGACCAGGAACGATACAAAAAATTGATTATTGGAAAAGGTGGACAAAAAATAAAAGAAGTCGGACAAATGGCTCGCAGAGAGCTAGAGCAATCACTAAATAAAAAAGTCTTCCTAGATCTTGAAGTTGAGGTAGATAAACATTGGGTTGAAAGAGTATAGCTATGGTCGAACTCATCACACATGTAGATGAACACGACAATGTCTTAGGTGCAAGACCAAAGACAGATTTTTTCAACAATCCTTCTCTTTACTGCCGGACTTCTCACCTTTATCTTTTCAATTTGGAAGGAAAACTTCTAATTCAACAAAGAACAAAGACAAGAAAAAATTATCCTGGAATGTATGACGCATCCGTGTCTGGTACTGTTAGAGAAAAAGAAACTTACGAAGAAGCACTTGTACGTGAAGCAGGCGAAGAACTTGGTATAAAAAATATCTCCTACAATCTTTTTTTAAAAGGTGTATACAGTGACGACGTACACACTTCGCACAAATCTCTATATACTGCAATCTACAATGGTCCAATTACATTTCAAAAAGAAGAAGTAGAAAAAATATATTGGATGAGTAGATCAGAAATTACAAAAGAGATGAAAAAATATTCTGAACGATTTTGCCCTCCTTTTTTAGAAGAATTGGAAGATATAATTAATAAAAAACAATTAACGGATATATTTAAATAAAATAAAAAAGTAGAGACGCAAAATATTGCGTCTCTACTTTTTTATTATTTTATTATTTTATTTTTCCAACATCTCCTCTATCATTTTCATATCAGAATGAATTTTTTTTATAACTTCATCTTTGGTATCAAACTTCTCAAGCTCACTTACCTTTTGAACAACTTCTACTTCTACATGTCTCCCATATATATCCTCGTCCAAACCAATTAGATATACTTCTACTTTCCACGGCTTTTCTTGTATAACAAGTGCAGCTTTATACTTTTTATTATCAAAAAATCCCCAAGCTGCGTATACACCACCTGAAATCTTTATGTCTCTTTTTAAACAATCTAGATTTGCTGTGGGATAACCATATTTATGTCCTAATCCATCGCCTTTTATAACAATTCCTCCGATCATAATTACTTCATTAAAATTTCAAGTGCTCGCTCTACACCTTTGTCAATATAATCTTCCTCTCTATCCCCTTCTGTACCATCAATCTGGATAAACATTTCTTCAATTATTTCATCTGGATCTATACCTTTTTCATCAATCTGTCTTCCATCTGGTGTAAACCATTTCGCTACAGTAAGCTTTATTGCTGAACCGTCTGGTAAAATTTCAAATTCCTGAACAGACCCTTTGCCAAATGTTGTATTACCAATCACAGTAGCTAAATTATAATCTTGCAAAGCTCCAGCTATAATTTCTGATCCAGATGCAGTACCCTCATCAATAAGCACAACAGTAGGAACTCCAACAAATCTATGTCTTCCTTGTTCTGCAGTATATGTTTCTTCTTCACCATCATTAAATCGTTCAGAAACTATATCACCCTCATCTATCCACTCTGCGGCAACACGAACTGAGGTATCCAAGTATCCGCCAGGATTACTTCTCAGATCAAATACAATACCTCGTGGAGATTCAAGTAAAATATCTTTTACTATCTTATCAAATTCCATCCACGTACCTTCGTTGAGATAACTTACACGTAAATATACTATTCCATTCTCTTTTTTCTCCCAACTTACTGTTGGTACATTTATTGTATCTCGTACAATTACAATGTCTTTTAGTGTATCAAATCCATTACTTGTTACGGTTATTGTAACTTCACTCCCCCGTTTACCACGAATTTTTAAAACAACTTCTTCCAAACTTAAACCCATAATATCTTCGCCATCAATTGCAATAATTCTATCTCCTGATTTTAGACCTGCATGCTCTGCTGGTGAATCTAACAAAGGTGCTATAACAGTAACTTGATCATCACGTAAACCTATTTCAGCTCCAATACCCTCAAACTCTCCTGACAAATCACGTGTAAATTCTTTTGCTTTTTTTGGAGGAAAATAAATTGAATAAGGATCATCCAATCCTTTTACCAATCCTTCCAAAGATCCATAAAATAATGAAACTTCATCAACTGGTTGTGAAACATGTCTTGATTTTATTTTATCCCAAATCTCCCAATACTGATCAAAGCTAATTTCTTCTGATCTAGTCTTTCCACGCAGATCAACTACTCTTGAAATTTCAACATTTCCATTTTCATCATACAGCTCTTCATTTAGATCACGTGCCATACCAACCACAACACCAGAACCAAATAAAATAACTCCTAAAATAAAAAGGAATATGTATTTCTTACCATGTCCTTGTCCTTGATTTTGCATAACTAATTTTATATTTATAACACAAATTCGTGTAAGATCTGTGGTTCTATTCTACACGTTCTATGTGTGCACCAACTGAAGTAAGTTTACCAACAAGATCTTCATATCCACGTTCAATAGGATATGAATTTCGCAATACTGACATACCTTTTGCAGCAAGCATTGCAACGAGTACTGCAACTGCAGGACGGATAGCGGGTGGGCACATAAGTTCATTTCCTTTAAGTCTTGTGGGGCCCTCTACAAACACTCTGTGTGGATCAAGTAGTGTGATCTCTGCGCCAAGCTTTTGTAATTCTAGATAATAAATTGCACGATTTTCGTATACCCAATCATGTACAAGAGTTCTACCTTTTGCTTGAGTAAGCATTGGTACAAAGAATGGTAAATTATCAATATTTAAACCAGGAAAAGGTCTTCCATACACTTTGTCTGGTAAAGCATTCAAAACAGATGGTTGAAAACTAATATCCACTATTTTAAATTTTTTATTTTTTGATTGTCGTTTATTTTTGATAGAAAATTTCTGTCCCATGACTAAGACTTTTTCGAGTTCTAATTCTAGAAAGTCTAGAGGACAATTTTTTACTGTAAGTGAAGATTTTGTAGTTACTGCAAGTGCCACAAAACTCATCGCAACTATTGGATCAGGCATAATAGGATAACTACTCACGCTCTTGAATTTTTTGACACCTGTAATTTTTAGTGTTGTTGTACCAACACCTTCTATCTTTGCCCCTGCACTTATCAAGAAATAACATAAATCCTGCACCATATAATTGGAAGATGCAAACTTGATAGTTGTAACACCAGTAGCAAAAACTGCAGCCATAATAGCATTCTCAGTCGGAGTATCTCCAGATTCGTACATAACAATCTCCTGAGCCTTGAGTGGTTTATTAACTACATCATAATATTTGAATTTTGATTGAACTGAGATACCAAACTTTTCAAGTGCAAACAAATGCGGTTTCACTGTGCGTTCTCCAAGACGGCAACCACCCGACTTATAAATTTTGTATTTTTTTTCACGTGCAGCAAGACTACCGAGAAGAAGAAGTGAAGACCTAGTCAATTCGCATGCTTTAGCGTCGATATCACTCATCTTAAGTTTTTTCGATGTATCCAAAAATAACTTATGTTCATCCTTCCATTCAACCACCACATTAATACTTTCCAAAATTTCTATAATACGAAAAACCTCTTCTATTCGAGGGACATCTTGCAACACAACCTTTCCTCGCACCATAAGAGAGGCACAAAGAATAGCTACTGCTGAATTTTTAGCAGTACTGACTTCTATAGAACCATGAAGTTTTTTACCACCTTGTATAATAAATTTCGCCATAAATAAAAGTTTGAAAGTTTATAAAGTTTGAAAGTTTATAAGGTATTTTAATACATATTTGTTTAAAAATACTTTATAAACTTTATGAACTTTTCAACTTTGTGAACTTAAAATATGCAAAATGCAATGACATGTGGTCTAACTTATATCGTTATTATATATTTTTGACCTTGTTTTATCTATAAAAATACGATATGATTATACCGCAAAAAGGGCTAAAAAGCAACTATGGACAAAAAGCATCTTAAACTCACAAAATCACGTCTTACACGACCAATGAGACGATTTATCATGGCAATACTCATATGTTCTTTTTTTATTATATCCCCCACTATAATCTTGTATACCGCCGGATATAGATATAACTTTGAAAAACACAAAGTAAAACAAACGGGTGTTTTGAGTATTGATATAAAACCAAGAAATGCACGTGTAATGCTCAATGATATTGAAATAAAAAAAAGTATTCCAATTCGATTACCCAATCGTGCTCCAGGTACATATCATTTGAAAATTAAACTAGATGGTTATAAATCATGGGAAAAAGATATTAATATATCGAGTAATCAGACAACATACATAAAGGATATAACACTTATAAAAGAATCAAAACCATCCGAAATTTTGTCAGACCAAAATGGAATCCAAAATATATACGGAACCGAGGACTCATCATCTATACTTCTTCTCGTGAAAGAAAAAGATATTTATGAAATTTTGGCTTTTGATACTATAGAAGAAAAACTAACTCCCATCATTAGAACTGCAATAAAACCGGATATAAGTGTTTCTCCTTTTTTTGACATTGCATATATAATAATACAGGAAGAAAGTAACAAAACACTTCATCTCGTCTCTTTTGATAATCCAATTGACCCAACTACTATAGAAATTACATCTTCAGATATTGAATTGCAATGGAATGAGTCAGATTTATTTGAACCATTATATATCAAAGATAAAAATATAATTAAAAAGATATCTCTTGATGGAACAATGTCTTCTATTTCAGAAACTCTGTCTTCTCTTTGGTATGTAGACAAAGATGGAAATTTATGGGAGGTAAAAGAAAAAAGTCTAATACAAACAGAAAAAGAAATTGCTCTATATGTTAATGAAAAAATTGAAAATATTTTTCATATAAATCAAAACAGAGTTATTTTAGAACTACAAGACACTTTCTTTGCTGCACAATATTACAAAAATAATATACATGACATACAACATGTATATGGAATACCGACTTACTTCCACCGCGACACACTAGAATGGTGGTTTATGACTGAATGGGAACTTACAAGTGTTTATGAAGATGGTGGTAGCAATCTTCTAAACAGAAGTGGTGACAAATTAAAACAAGCAAAATTACTTGATAAAGATGGTGTTATTTTATTTGTAACAGATGAAAAACTAAAAACATTTAATCCTGGGTACTACGTAGGACATGATATACTTGAAGAAAATGTTGCAGACGTTACTCCACTCACAAAACAAAGAGAGCTATATTTCCTACGCTCCCTTGAAAATGAAAATAAATTGTATAAACTAATGTATTAGTGTTCAATAATAGTTTTATCACCTATAACCATAGATCGTCCATCATCGGACGATTTTTTTGTAAATTTTACATTCTTCCCAATAATGCTGTCCTTGATAAATAAATCGGTATCGATTTCTGCGTTATCAAGAATAATGCTGTCCTCTATACGTGCTCCATTGATATCGCATCCAGAACCAAGAGAAGTACATGGGCCTATAATACAATTTTTCAAAACACAATTCTCTCCAATAATAGTAGGACCTTTCAAAACAACATCCTTGCTAATCTGAGAACCTCTACCTACATGTACGTTCCCATTTATTTGAGCACCATTTTCTATGGTCCCATGATTTGGAAAATCTTTATCATCCATTTTTTCCAAAAGTAAATGATTGGCAATAAGGAGATCATCTATTTTACCAGTGTCTTTCCACCAACCAGTTATTTCTTTTGCTCCAACGCTCTTTCCTTGTTTCAAAAGATACGAATGAATACTTGAAATCTCATATTCACCACGAGCAGATCTTTCTATGTGGTCAAATGCTTGGAAAAATACTTTGGGGCCATATAAATAAATTCCAGTCACAGCAAAATTGTTTGGTGGATTTTCTGGCTTTTCCAAAACATCTACCAATTTATTATCTTTATCAAACACAGGTACACCAAAACGTTCGGGATCTTTTACTTCTGACAGAGCAAGCATACAATCATATTTATTCTTGGTGAACTCTTCGAACATCTCATTTAGATTCCCAAGTAAAATATTATCAGACAAATAAAACATGAATGGATCATTTCCAATAAACTTCTCAGCTTCTTTTACAACGTGAGCAATTCCCTGTGGACCACCAGTTTGCTCAAAAAAAGTAATCTTAATTCCCCAATGTCCTCCATCGCCAATGTGCTGTTGCAAATCTTTATCACCAGGATTAGTGTTGATAAAAATTTCTTCCACCCCAGCCTTAACCGCTTTTTCAATTGCATGAAAAATCATTGGCTTGTTGGCAATAGGAAGTAAATGTTTATTAATTGTTGTAGTAATAGGATGCAATCGTGTCGCATGCCCACCTCCTGTTAAAATTGCTTTTTTAATTTTCATAAATGAGTTTGAAAGTTTGTAAAGTTGAAAGTTTGTAAAGAATTCTTTAAAAACTTTATGAACTTTTTAACTTTATGAACTAATTACCACCAGATAAATAATTTAACTACAACCCAATAATACACAGTCATTATTGGATTACCAATATATTTGAGAAGTGGATTTTCCATTGCCTTTTCTTGAAAATAAACTCCGGACACAGTGAACTTGAGTAAATATCTATCACTCACCTTACGCAACTTCTGAATTTTCTTTCTCTTACTCAGCCACAATTTCCAATTCTTGGCTTTGAGCCAATATTTATAAACTTCAACCCGCTTATCAACCCATTTACCTCTCCATGCAAATAACCACAAACCAACTTCAAGCACCAAGGCCATAGGCAAAAGTAATAATAATGTAGGCCAACGAAAAAACATAAGCATAACGCCATAACGATTTCGTTCCATCCAAAAAAACTTGGTAATACTTCTACTAAACTGATACTTATGATAAAAAATAGAATCAGAAATAAGTGCGATCTTGTATCCAGCAGCACGCAATCTAAATGACCATTCTAAGTCTTCGTGATATAAAAAGAAGTCGTGATCCCATGAACCAAATTTTTTGATTAAATCAGTTCGAATCATTAATGCAGCACCGCTAGCATATGAAACTTCTTTTATTTTTGGTAAATCAAGATCTTTTACTTTTGTACGGTATTGATCACAATACCCAAACCCTAGATAATGCATAGAATTCCCTGCACTATTCAAAAGTTCAGTTTCTGGATGAAGTAACATGAGTGATTGAGCCAAGCCAATCTCTTTGTCAGCTTCCATAGCTTCCACTAGTGGCTCAAATGCATTTGATGCAACAAAGCCATCATTATTATGAAAAAACACATAATCAAACCCATGTTCAATCGCCCAATCCACCCCTGCATTATTTCCACCAGCAAAACCTAGATTTTCTTTTTGTGGAAGAAGTGTTGTATGTGGAATTTCATTTCCTGAAAGTGGCATTACGTTATCTTCTATATAACGCACAGAGTGACCATGTTCAGGATGAGGATTATCAACAATAATAAGCTCGAGCTTATCTTTTGGATATGTAATTTTTTTGAGTGCTGAAACCACATCATCAATATATGGCTCACAATAAAACGAAAGATATACAATCGCTATTTTTGGCATTTCTTTTTTAGTATTTGTTTGCATAATATTTATGATTACCACGCCATTTCCAAAGGTATTGGACCCAGCTTTTGGCATGAATACGTGCGAGTTTATTTTTGAACAATGCTTTTAGAAGTCCTGGTACTTTGGCAGAATCTCTAGCATGCATGTGTTGGATCACTATATCATGAACATAATACACTGGCCAGCCCGCTTCCCACATACGATGACACCAATCTGCGTCTTCTAAATACATAAAAAACCGATCATCAAACCAACCTACCTCGTCCACAACTTCTTTTCGCACAATCATGGCAGCGCCCAAAACCCAATCTACGGGTATTGTTTTTTCATGATCAAAATCTTTCATAACAAGTTTGTCTGCATGCTTTTTCACCCACTTATATTTTTTGTCAAAGTTAATTTGTTTCAATGGTTTGATCAAAATTGAAGGTAAATCAAATCTATAACACGAATATTGCAAACTTCCATCCATGTTCATTAGCTTTGGACCAATACACCCAACCTTTGGATGATTATCCATATACTCTACAATACGTTCAATTGTTTTTGAATTTTCCAAAATAATGGTATCTCGATTTAGGGCAAAATAATATCGCGCTTCAGCAGCCTTGAAACCATTTACATTCCCCTTTCCAAATCCCACATTACCACCTGAATCAACATATAAAACTTGAGGAAACTTTTGCAAAGCTTCTTTCATGCCATCGCAATTTTTTGAATTGTCAACTACAGTAATTTGTACATCGTATTTACAATTTTCTATATCTCTAACCAAAGAATCAACAGCACGTACAATGTCATTTTTACATTTATAATTTAGGAGTACAATGTTTATGTCTTTCATACTTATTACTCTTGACCATTATCACCACCAACTTCTTTTTCTATTTTAGCCATTTCCTCGACCAAAACAGGATTGGTAATTCTATTTTTATGTAACTCATAATCAATAAATTCTTGTGTCTTTACAGGTTCCCCCATTTTTTCATACTTACGTGCTTTTTGAACAGCTTGTAATTTATCAAGTTGATAAATAATTTGAGCTTCCTGAGATTGTCCATCTTCATACTCCTGCCATAATGCCATAATTTTTTTAGCTTGAACATCAGAAAATCTTTTACAAATAATTTTCATCGCTTCAGACTCACTCAGACGTTTTTTCTCTACTTTTTCTGCCAACGCCTCATCATCATAATCAACAGCTATTTGATCGCCAGCGATAGCTTCAGGCCAATCATGGGTTTGTATCATCCGTAACATCTTACGTCGGTCCAGGTTTTTGTTGGTATCAATTCTGTCAATCAATGAATTAAATATTTCAGTCAAAGCTTCTGTATGCTCTCCGACGCTCTCTCTATTTTCTTCGCTCACTCCACGTTTTTTCCAACCTTCTCGTTCAACTGAATACAAATCAATAGCAGCACCTAGTGCACGGTCCATATCTCCTGTATATTCCAAAGGAAACGGTCTGATTTCTGTCATATTTCAATTATATTATTAATAATATTATTTCCACCACTTTCTCATTTCCTTCCAGCTCACTTTTCTCATACTTTTAACTTTCATCTTTTTTAGTTTAAGCTCTTTCCTATTTTTCCAAATCTCTCCCAATCCTTTCAAAACACTTCTATCAAACAATAAGAAATAAAAAAACTTCTTCATTTCATACCATTTTATAAATACTGCATCTAGACACCAGTTTTGAAAATATTCATTTTTATAAATCGTCATCAAGTGATTTTTATAACTATGATATTTAATCCATTCACTTTGTTTCTTTTTATTTTCTATAGCGACTTTGTCTCTTTTCTTCTCAAGTCCCTCAGCACTACGATCATGATATGCCACTGTGTCGAGTAATACAAATGCTTTGTGTCCTGCAATGCGTAAACGATAAGCCAAGTCTATATCTTCTTTATATGAATTATAAAGTGAGTCAAAAAAAGTTCCATCGCTAAATTCTACGGTTTCAATTGCGGTACGTCGAAACATTGGAAAAGCTCCAGACACTCCAAGCACTTCCATTGCATCATAATCTGTTCGAAATGATAATTCTAATTTTGATTTTTTCTCATCCCATTCTTTTCCTGTATATTTTTCTATCACACGTCTGTTTCGAAAAACTTTGAGACCAAGACTATCTATTTTATTTGTGAAATTATTTTCTTCAAAATCCCAACGCATAAGCCGTGGACTTACTGCGGCAACATCTTCGTGCTTATCCAAAAACTCTACCATTTTTTCCAAGCAACCTTGATCAAGATACATATCCTGATTTAACAAAAGAAAATATTCACTTTCATTTTCCTTATACAACGTATTGTGTCCACCTGCAAATCCAGAATTTTCTTTTCTCTCTTTTAATACAACATCTACCACTGAATGATTTGTTTCCAATCTTCCGGCAATCAATTCTCCTTTTATTTTTTCAACTGTCTTATCAGTTGATCCGTTATCCAAAATAACAAGTTGCCAATCTTTGAATGTTTGTTTTTTGAGAGATTCAAAAAGATGCGGAATATATTTTTCTCCGTTCCAAGTAACAAGATGTACAAAAAGTTTATTCATATTATTTATGCATTTTATCATTCACCCACGCCATACCAATTCCAACCGGTCTAACTAATGCAATCCACACCCACTTATAGGCAGGTTCCCATTTTTTGAAGTATGTAAGCATGGAACGAGTAAATTCTTTTTGTTTCCAAAGTGTTGTGCGCTTCTTAAAACTCTGTCCCACATAATCTACACATGAAATTATTGGGGTATACATGACTTTATATCCAAGCTTTTTTACTTCACGACAAGTGTCTACGTCTTCATACCAAATAAAATATCTAGGATCAAAACCCCACCCAAGTTTTTCCACGACCTCTCGTCGTATAAGAATAAATGAACCACGGACACTGTCAACCTCTTGCTCAAGCTCAATATCCAAATCTTTCATATGATACTTATCCAATATTTTTGGAAATAAATGTGGTAATTTCAAAATAAGAGCAACTTGTTCCCATAATTTTGGAAATCGACGAGGACTTGCATCCCAATTAAATTTTCCATGTTGGTCAACAAGCTTTGGGCTTACCATTCCTACATCTTTATTTTTTCTCATCCAATCCACAATAATATCTAAACTCTCCGGCTTCACACGCATGTCTGGATTTAAAAACAAAATAAACTCACCTTGTGCCACCTCAACACCCTTATTATTTGCAGAACCAAATCCTAAGTTTTTTTTATTTTCAATTATCCGTAGTACAGAAGCAATATTTTGCGCACTCTGTACAGACGCAATATTTTGCGTCTCTACTACACCCTTCACAATATTAACCGTCTCATCACTAGACCCATTATCCACCACAATCTCCTCACATGAAACATTTTTACAACCAGAAAAAACAGACTTAATCTGTTCTTCAATATTTTCCTCATTATTCCACGTAACTGTAATGACTGATAGATCCATACCTTATTTTTATTAAACCGAAGTCCCTTCTCGTCCATAATCATCTTCAAACCTCACAATATCATCTTCACCAAAATATTCACCAGTTTGCACTTCTACAAAAATCATATCTTCCTCACTCATATTTGCAACACGATGTTTGTGTTCAACTGGAATATCAATGTATTCACCTTTTTTAATTGTAATATCTTTATCATCAAGCGTAATAATAGCTTCTCCAGCTACCACATACCAATGTTCACTACGTTTATAATGCAGTTGATAACTAAGTCTATTTCCTGGCTTAACCAAAATCTCCTTAACTTTATATGTAGGAGTATCTAGTAATACTTTATACCAACCCCATGGACGATTTTCTTTTTCCATATATTATAATTATTTGGAAGCAACTCTTTTTTTCTGTTTAGATTTTTGTCGTACAAAACGCCGCTCTATCTCTTGAATAAAACTTGTTCCCTTGAAACCACGTGTTGGATTTTTTTGTATTCTTCTTTTGAGCGAAGGGTATCTGTCCAAAGCTTTTAAAAATTCGCTATCTTTCATGATAAGAGGTATCTTGTCTGCTGGATAATCATTTTCTAAAACTCTCCTGCCCATAGAACCAAGAGCCGCAGCTTGAAAAGGATATTGAAAAGGATGTTTTGTTCCTAGTTTATCAAACTTACCGGAATATAATGTGATTAAATCAACATCATCGCGTCTCAAATACGTCTCAACCTCGTCAACAGAAATTCCTTTTTTCTTTGCTATCATTTCTTTCATATTCCTCTCTCCTGTGGAATAAATAACTAACGCTATATCCCATTTTTTATATCTATCAAATAATTTTGCCAAATATTTTATACCCATTTCAATATTTTTTTCTAAATTTTCTCTATCTTTTGAATCAAACCCAACGTCTTTTGCGGCAATCTTCATTACTTGAAAAACCCCAACTGCCCCAACACCTGATTCTTTATCTTGATCAAATCCACTTTCATTAGCCCCAACACTAAAAGCAATATCGTATGGTACATTATATTTATTACAATATTTTATAATATATGCACGGACTTCTCCAGCATATTCTTTATCTTCTAAAGGTCTTTTGAAATGTTCTTTTTGAGCATTTTTATTTCCTCTAAATTTCACTGTATAAACCATTGCTTTTTCACTTGTCATGATTCGGCGAATCTCTCCTCTTCTTTTTTTCTTATCAGCCGAAGAAGCATGTTCACTCGTTTCCTCAAACATGTTTTCAAAACTAAACTCATCTAACTCTTTTTTTATTTCTACATCAGTTTCTCTTTTTTCTTTTTTTACCTCTGCTCTTCTATCTGTTGGTTTATTTTCTGGCTCTTCTCGGACTTCAAAAACATCATTAAACTTATCAATTATCTCACCACTGACTTTCCTAACTTCGTCGCCAACATAGTTTACTGACTGAACATGATCATCTCTAAGATCTTGGAGCTTTCCAGCACCCTCTTTTATAGATTTGCAACCAGAACCACCAGCAGCAATACCCGCTGCTATAATTCCTGCTTCAAAAGTACTTATCCCTCGCTTTCTCATAAACTAACAAGTTAAAATTTTATCACTAGACTCACCCTTCTTTTTTAATTCTGCATATTTCTCCATCACATCACGCATAGCATCATGCACTTCACGCATCTCAATCCCAACTTTTGCCAAATTTTCTGAAGCTAGAAAATTATTTGATCTACCTTTTGTTGCAAGACCTTGCTCTACCAAATCATCATTTGTTATCCATTCATTAGTATGGTTTGGATCCACAAGTTCTTCGTATAAGTCAACAATCTCACGATGTTTCAATGTTCCAGGATTAGTAACATGAAAAATCCCAGAAGCTTTTTTCTCCATGAGCTGTTTAAACACGCTTACCATATCATCCACAATTGTTACGCTATTTTCCACATCAATAACCTTTGGAAATGTTGCTAGCTTATCAATCATATTGTTTGGAGAAGGCACATAGTCAATTGGCATTCTAATTCTACCAATACCTACATTTGGCAAAGTAGACAAAACTAAATCAGCAGCCCACTTGGTACGTGAATAAGTTACTTCTACAGGATTTCCCATATCACCTTCTCGCCACTTCTTATCTTCATGTGAAGAATCTCCATAAAAAATACATCCAGAACCAATATGAAGTAAATATACACTGCGCTCCTGACAAGCTTCTGCAATTGTAATTGGCAATTTTGTATTCCCAAGAATTGTTTCCATTTGATGATCCTCACACCAATCTACATTTGGTTTACCACGAACTCCTGCGGCATTTAGTATTGCATCTGGTTTATGCTCGTCAATCAATTTTAGAACATCTTCTTTTGAAGTAATCATGCCTGTACTCAAAACAGAACCTTCCCAGGTTTCATGACATCTATTTCCTACATAACCACCGCCAATGACTAATATTTTCATATATTTAGTTCTTAGGTTCCTATGAACCATATTGTTTATTATAATATTTTTGATATTCCCCACTCTTGCACCTTTCTACCCAATCTTGATTTTGCTTATACCAATCAATCATTTCTTTCAATCCGTCTTCAAACTTCATTTCCGGTTCCCAACCAAGTTCATTTTTTGCTTTTGAAAAATCAATTGCATATCGCCTATCGTGACCAGGGCGATCTTTTACAAACTCTATAGAACTTTCATCTTTGTCCATGAGTTTGAGAAGAGTCTTCGTAACATCTAAATTTGCCAATTCACTATTTCCTCCAAGGCAATATGTCTCCCCTATCTTTCCTTTTTGCAAAACAAAATCAATTCCACGTGCATGATCCAAAACATGAATCCAATCACGAACTTGTTGTCCATCTCCATACACTGGAACTTTTTTTCCTTCCATTAGATTTGAAATAAATAATGGGAGCATTTTTTCTGGAAACATGTATGATCCATAATTGTTTGAACAATTGGAAATCGTCATCTTGATTCCGTATGTATGATAATATGCTCGCACTAGATGATCGGACGCTGCCTTACTTGCAGAATATGGGCTACGTGGATCATATGGTGTATTTTCATCAAATGCAGGATCCTCTGGCTTAAGTGCGCCAAACACCTCATCAGTTGAAACATGGTGAATACGTTTTCCAAATTCTTTTACTGCATCAAGCAGAGTTTGTGTTCCTAAAACATTTGTACGAATAAATGCGCTTGGATCTATAATAGAACGATCTACGTGAGATTCAGCTGCAAAGTGAACAACCAAGTCTGCATCTCTTACAAGATCAAAAACAAAATCTCTATCACATATATCTCCTTTTACAAACTTATAATTTTTATTATCTTGTACATCTTTTAAATTTTCCAAATTCCCTGCATATGTTAAAAGATCGAGATTGGTAATCTCGTCCTCAGGGTGACGCTTCAACCAATAGCGAATAAAATGTGACCCGATAAATCCTGCTCCTCCCGTAACAAGTAATTTCATAATTATTTTTTATCTATGTATTTTTTTATATCACTCAAAGCTCCTTCTACGTGATACGCCAAATTATCTGGCAATTTATATAAAGGAAAATATTTAAAATCATCCATTTCTATATTTTTTACAAAATCTTCACTTTTAATTTTTATAAAATACAGAACCATTGCGCGAGAAAATCTTGGGCTCATTCCTTTGTCAGAATATACTTGAAATAAATTACCCATCTCACATTCCACACCAAGCTCTTCCATAACCTCACGTTTGAGACATTCTTCGATAGACTCATGTACATACATATGTCCACCAGGAAAATCCCAATGACCTTTGAACGGATTCTGTGCACGATGTGCAAGGAGTACCTCATTGTCTTCGTTTAGAGCAATTCCCATGACAATCGTATGCATATAATCATTACTTTCATATGAATAGTCTTTGCCAAAGTGATCAGAAAAAAATGATCTATCTGCTGGCATAAGTTCACCACGTCGTTTTTTTTCTAAATACCTCTTTACAAGTTTCTTGTGATTGAACCCCATCTTTACCCATATTAGACTTTCTGGCTTAATCCATTTATATTCCTTAATAGTTTCTGTTGGTACACTACACTTGGAGCCTACCTTTGGACGAGCAGTGTACAAAACCTGTACAGCATAAAAACGAGTATCTGCTACGGGCTTTGCTTCTGGATTGCCAAATACATCTACCAAATGTGTTAATTCAATATCTAAACCAACTTCTTCTTTTACACTACGCAAAGCTGCGGCTTGAATATTATCATCGTCAACATGTACACAACCTCCTGACAAAATCCACTTATCTGTCATAGGGCCCACACCTGTTTTTTCTATCAAAATTTCACCCTTATCATTTTCTATAATAATATCAGCGCAGATTACTGCATATTTTTGTTCTCCTATAACAGGAATAGTAAATGGGTGAGCCATAAAATTATTAATGAATAAAATAATGATGTACAAGTGCCCATGTAGCCATAGTTTCTCCATCCCAAATTTCATTTTTGCGAATCATGTCATCTATCTCTTCTGGACGACGATACATAAGTTCTATTTCTTCTGAATCATCTAAATGCTGTTCGCCTTGAGATTCTATATGGGCTAAATAAACATGGCATGTATTTTTTACAAATCCATTTGCTGGTTCAAATGTACCCATTTTGATCATCTCCCTTGGTACACAGCCGGTCTCTTCCAGAAGTTCTAGTTTAGCAGCTTCTGCTGGATCCAAACCATCTTTGATACCGCCAGCAGGAAATTCAATACTTTGTTTATCTACCAAATATCTATGCTGCAATGTCAAAGCAAGCCTACCATCTTCAAGTATAGGCACAATCATAACCACTCCGTTTGTCTCACCATAAAAATAATCACCCTCTTTGTCATTAGGTTTTTCGTATGTATCATGCTTGTACTTCCACCACGGATTTTCATGCAAGGTCTCTTCTGATAATTTTTTCAAATGTTTTGGCATACTTTTTATTCAAATAATTTTGATATCTCGTCAACTGTTTTTTCTCCAGGATTTTTTATAATAGAATGAATACTTCCACCACCGTCCCCCTCATAACGTGGAATAATATGCATATGTAAATGAGGAACGACTTGTCCAGCAACTTTATTTTGGTTCCAACCGACATTAAATCCATCTGGTTGCAATTTGTTTTGAACGTTCTCCATTGCACGCTTTACTCCATTAGAAAAACTAGTTAACAATTCTTCATTCAAGTCAAAATAAGTTTCAGCATGAACTTTTGGAATAACTATTGTATGTCCTTTTGCATGAGGATATATATCCAAAAAAGCCAAAACATTTTTGTCTTCGTAAACAGTATGATTAGGAATTTCTCCTTTCAAAATTTTACAAAAAATACAATCTTCCATATCATTTTTTAAATAAAAATAATCCGTGATTCTCAAAATAATTTATAGGCTCTATATCTACTCCAAACTTACTAGCATATTCTCTAATTTCATCTGGTTGAGATTGACCAAGCACCTCGTCAGTTATGTGTGTAAAATAATATATATTCTCTTCTCCTTCAATTAATTTGCTAATTGCCTCACCAACCCGAGAATCAAAAAAACGGACAATTACCTGTCTCTTTGGCCAGAAGAACTTGTCTTCGTAGTCAGTTACGATTATATCACTCTCTTGTGTGTTAGCCAATACCCAATTTTGCACATTTTGTGCGTAAATAAGGTTATTTTTGGTACTTTTGAGGCCATCAATACCGCTGTAAACAATATTTGCGCTTAATATAAAGGAAATTCCAATCAAAATTATCCCCAAAATACCCACTATTTTCTTGTATAAGACTCTTTTTAACAGCCAAAAATAGCCAAAAATGACAAATATTGTATTTATCATAAACAATGGAAGCCAATAACGTGCATATGCCACTCCAATAGTCTTGAGACCAAAAAGTGTATCCTGATTGCTTCCATAATAAAAAAACAGGAACAAACTGATCAAAATAAAGACAATACCAAAAGTAATTTGTTCTTTTGAAAGCCTACCCCTAATCCATTCATATACAAATACACAAAAACCAACTAATGCTGGGATACTAAACCACCAAAATAATTTTACAAAATAAAACCACCCACTTTTCAAAATCATTTTAAGATCAATACCAAATGGAAATATAAATGAATACCAGTGTCTAATTTCAAGAGAACGAGAACTTACATAACTTCCAGCCGAGCTTCCATATACAGCTGCATTTAACCAACCATATAATCCTATAAACAAAAGACTGATACAGACCCACGTAAGTAATCGTGAAAATGAAATTTCTTTTCTATATATTATTACAACAATAAGCGCACAAAGTGCAATCCAAATAATTTCATTTGGTCGCATGAGAACTCCAGACATAAATATAATCATTCCAAGAACATCGTTTGACCACACATGTTTTTTTATTGGTTTAATTATCAAAAGCCATAAGCCAATAAATAATAAACTTACAAAAGGAACATTATGAAACATACTTCGTGCGGTGTAATACCACAATACTGGTTGAAAAAACAATAAAACACTTGACCAAAATGCAATTTTTTTATCAAATATTCTCTTTACGATTCCAAAAAACGCCCATACACCTAAGATTGCAAGTACGGACGTTAAAAATATAATTAATTTTATACTGACCAACTTCCCTATCAACCCGTACATGACTGGCATCCCCCAAAAACCAACTGGAAGAATTTTTTCTCCCCCGCCTTCTTCTACAAATGTACTACGAGGATGAATAAATTCATTTAAATCTCCATAATCTTCCAAAGAAATAGTGAGGCTGTTTTCCTGTGCAACCGTACTACTAAAAACAAAATTTGCTGTTTCATCTGGAGAATTAAATATTCCTGGCACTATAAAATTCAAACAATTATACAAAAAGAAAAATACTACTGAAAAAATCAGTAGAGTAAATTTATGTTTATTGTGGAAAAATTCATTCATAATACTTGACGAGAACAATCTTAAATGGTACAACCAATTAAACGACGAAACACTCAAAGAGTTTTTCCCTTTTATGGGAAATAGGGAGAGAGCGATGAGCATCCGTTTCATAGACAAGAGAAGAGAGGATGGTCCGGACAGGACCGACGTCCCTGCGCGTCTGCAGGATCCCATTCACAAGTGGCTAGGAGTCACCCCCCTCTTCATGGTGTTTGGGGTGACGGCAAACGCCATTACGATCGTCCGAGGTTTGCTGATCATGCCCATGATCATACTCCTCGGTTTCGACTTCAACTACGCGGCGTTCCTCCTCCATCTGCTGAGCTGGTGGGGAGATGCGATCGATGGATCGGTCGCACGCGAGCGTAAGAGGACGAGACACCTCGACAACGAGGACGATGGGGAGTTCCTCGATCCGATCATCGACAAGGCGTCGTGGGGTCTATCGGCCGTGTTGGTACCATTTGCCATCGAGATCGCCAATTACGTGGACACATGGCTCCTCGTGGTCGCGATCACGGCAATGAGTATACTCGTTTTCACGGAGTGTGTGCTGACCATCGTGAGATGGCAAGACTACCTCCACAACACGAAGACGACATCTGCCAAGACAGCTCAACCACGTCTCAATCTCGCTGCACGCAATGCGGGCAAAACCAAGATGGTGCTCGAGGTGGTCGGCCTCAGCGCCCTGATCTTCTCGGGCACGCCCGAAGGGGGTCTGTGGTGCTACCACATCTGGGCCTGGGCCCTCGTGGCGGCAGTTCCGCTTGCCTCGATGAGCCTGCTCCAAAAGATTTCGAGCAGGAAGACGGCGAGCTAACCGAACAACTAGGAGCTTCGACCCGCGGGATTTGGATAATCCCGCGGGTCGATTACGTTTTATAGAACAAAATACTTAATTTTTATTTCTTAAAGCCTACTTCTTCTCTATATTCCATGCCTAAACAGACTAACAAGAGCAAACCCGATAGACAATCCCAAAATTCCACTAGCAATATTCAAAAATATAGGCATTTCAAATACAAGAGCGATAAGAATAACCCCAACAGCTACTACCTGTAACACCATCTTTATCTTTCCCCATAAATTTGCCATTCTCACATTTTTGAATTTTGTTGTAGCCACATATGCAGATACAATAAAAATAATTTCAATACCAAGGACCGCAATTCCTAACCACGGATTTAGATGCTTGAACACAAGCAAAAGTACCATTGATCCTATAAGGAGCTTATCTGCCAACGGGTCAATCATCATACCAAACTTGGTAATTTGATTTTTCGTTCGTGCAAGCGATCCATCAAGAGCATCGGTAAATGCATTGAATAAAAATAAAACAACACCAGTCTTGTAGCACCCATATAAAATTAGAAAAAACACAACTGGTGTAAAAAATATACGAAAAATACTAATTTGGTTTGGTGTTACAAACTTAGGTAACCATCTTAGACAAGTGCGCTCCAAAAAATGATCGTGTGCATGCACCTCATCTGCGGGCAAGTAAACAAAAAGATCTTTGTGGCTACGCCTAAATGTATCTATAATTCCCATATGTTAGATTAAAATAACATTATCTAGTATACTACTATAGATAATAAAAAACAATATGTATTTTAATAGAAAAAAACTGTTAACTTGGGCTATTATAAGCACTATTTTTGCAATTCTCAGCATCTTTGTGTTTGATAATATTTATATAGGAATTATTTCTTTTCTTATATATTTGTTCACTGTTGGCGCCTGGGCCAGCTCACTTCTACCAAAATACATTGGAGAGCAGGGCCGACGTTTCTGGGGTATGACACTTGTACTTTGTTTAATAACACTTTTAAATGTACTCGTATATTATCCATACAAAATTACATCTATTACAACTGCTGCTATTTTGATAATTCCCCTATTTCTATTTTTGTTCAAACAAAATAGTGAAATCCCAACTGACAGAATAGAAGATTATTTTGAACGTTCATATTTTTTCCCTACAACACTATTTCTAGTTCTCGAAGGATTCCTTCTATATTCACTTTTTCAAAACCAGACACTTGGTGTACTCCCTTCACCATGGATGACTCTTGGAAAATCCTTTTTCTTTATCTATGCTGCAGCAACCGCACTTCTGATATGGATTATTACAAAAACCAAACGTACAACGAGTGACATAATACTTACATCAATTCATTTGTTTATAACATACTCAGTAGCTCCTATTATTTATAAACTTGGGTTTGGGTTTGATGGATTCATTCATAGGGCAACAGAAGTATGGATTCAACAAAATGGAATGATTGAACCAAAAACTCTATTCTACATTGGTCAATATGGATTTGTAACATGGCTATCAAATATTACACACATTTCTGTTCATACGATAGATGTTTGGCTAGTACCTGTTCTTGCGTCATTAAGTTTACCATTTGTAATTTATTATACACTCAAAAAATCATGGAAGCTCCACGGAGATAGTGCACTCTCTCTTGTATTGTTATTTCCATTTGTATTTGTAACATCTCTACATCTCACAACCCCTTATAATGTTGTATTGCTTTTAACAATCCTAACTATTTTTACCACAATTGGATATATTAGAAAAAACATCCCATGGATTATTCCTATAGTACTTAGTATTGTTGCTGCAGTGACTCACTTACTTATTGGTATCCCACTTCTTGGTTTTGTGATTGCAACTATACTTATAAAAATATCAAAAACAAAAAAAATACAAATACCACTTTTGGTTTTATACACCTGTGGCATAGCGCTCATACCAGCGTCTATGTTTGCGGTTTATTTAAAGTTAGGTGGACATGGGTTTCCAGTTTTTTTAAATCCATTTGAACATATTGGAAAATTTATAGAATTATTTAAACGACCTTTTTGGTATAGACAAGAATCCCCAATTTTATTTGAGCTTCTATATCTCTGGCAAAGACTTATTGTTCCTATTGTTATTGGTTTTGGTATTATTGGATTTTTTGTCAAAAAACAAAAAAGAGTTGTCGAATACATCTTCCCTCTTACTACAATAGGATTTTGGATTGCAGCATGGCTGCTTCGAACTTGGATTATATTCCCTGATGTTATATCTCAAGAACAAGGCGGCTACCCAACAAGACTTCTAGTCGTTGGATTACTATTCCTCATACCATGGAGCATGTACGGTATTTATTATATTGGCAAAAGTCTCACAGAAGAAATAACATCTATACCAAAAAAAGGATGGATGACTATCTTTGTAATTTCAAGTTCCCTACTCCTCATGGTCTCACTTTACTTTAGCTACCCACAACGAAATCCAAAAGTATACTTCACTGGATTCAATGTAACAGAGCATGACGTGTCAGCTGCTGAATGGATTGATGCAGATAATGAAGAATATAATTATGTTGTACTTGCAAATTCTATTACATCAGTTGCTGCAATGACAAAATATAGCTTTATAAAACATTTTCAAACTGATCTTGGCGAATTGTACTACTATTCAATTCCAACCGGTGGACCACTCTACAAGATATACCAGAACATGCTCTACGAGGGACAGAAACGTGAATACATGAACGAAGCAATGGAATTAACAAACACAAACAAATCATATTTTGTTGTAAACTGGTATTGGGATAATTTTGATAAGATTGTAGAAGGTGCAAAGCAATCTGCTGACTCATGGGAAATTATTAATGATAAGATTTGGATTTTTACGTATACACGATAATGTGCTTAGATCTTTTTTACACAACGCAACCCCCTCCTAACCTCCCCCTTATCTGGGGGAGGAACTCATTTGCAATAATTCCTCCCCTTTCTAAGGGGAGGTGCCCGAAGGGCGGAGGGGTTGCTTTGTAAATAATAAATATGCTGAAACTTATAAAACCAACATATAAATATAGAAAGAGCTTTCTCAAATCACTTGATGAACTTGAAAAAGGTCCTGCGGGAATTTTTGATGGAGACTTGGCACGCACAAATTTCAAAGCATACTTAACTCGTGTACAAAATTATGAGAATGGAATTAACTTGGCTAAAGGTATAGTTCCTGCTTCAACATTTTGGTTGATAGACAACGATGAATTTATTGGCGGTGTCTCATTTCGCCACAAACTCAATAAGAATCTAAAAGAATATGGTGGACACATTGGATACAGCATTCGCCCTAGTAAACGCAAAAAAGGATACGGTACAAAGATGCTCGCACTTACACTTAAACGCGTTAAACGTTTTGGATTAAAAAAAGTCATGATCAGCTGTGATCATGACAATATTGCTTCACAAAAAATAATAAAAGGAAATGGAGGTATATTACAAGAGATAGTAAAAACAAAACTCAATCCACACAATAAGCCCACAATGAAATGGCAGATAGATCTTTAACCATTATACAACTCTACAAGTTTTCCAATGTATTCCCCTTCCGATCCACCAGTGGTCGGAATTTTTATACTCATTTTTTCAATATCAATTCTGTGTTCTACACACCACTCTAATTTTTCTTGCAAAGACATAGTGTCTCCTGCTTCAAATGTAAAACCATTTTCACCTTCTTCAATAAGCTCAGCAATCCCTTCAATGCGACTTGCAAGAACTGGAACACCAAAATACAAACTTTCAAAAATCACAGTTGGAGAATTTTCATAACAAAGTGATGGAACAACTGTAACATCCATATTACTAAATAATTCTGGAAGTTTATCTCGCTCTACACGTCCGTAATAAGTGACATTGTTATTTTCTTTTGTAAGTTCTTTTAAATCACCAAGCTTTGAACCATCTCCCGCAATATGTAATTTTGTGTTCTTAATATTTTTGAAAGCTTCGAGAAGCAAGAACACACCTTTGTGTTCTTCTACTTGCCCTAGATACAAAAAGTTAAATTCTTTATCTTTTCGCTCAGACTTTGATCTTTCAAATGTAAGAGTAAGTGGATTACGCAAAAGAGTTGTGTTTGATTTTTCAAAAAATCCACGTGTCTTATAAAAATCAAGTAAAAACTGTGATGGAGAAATTACGACTTCTGGCGAACCAAGAAGTTTTTTCATTACCCATGTATACATTTGTGTTAATACACCTGTATAGCGCAATGAATTTTCTTTTGTCTTTAGGATTATGCCACTAGGTTCGACAAGCTGCACATCGTGTACCGTATGCACATGACGAATACCAAGTGAGCGAATAGTACTAGGAATAAGAAAACTAAGCCCCATAAGATTATGCGTGTGTACGATATCTGGTTTTTCCCATGTCAAAATTCTCTTTACTTCTTTGCTTACAGAAAAATTAAACATATCAATCACATGCCACAAAAATCGAGAAAAGGCATCATGCTTGTGTGCTTGAGTATAAAAAAATATATTACGCGGACGTGTGCGGTAAATCTTCAAATTCTTTTGCTCCTCCACTCCTTCTTCATCTGGAGTACTGGTAATAAGCACCACTTCATTTCCCTCTTTCAAAAGTCCTTCGACCGTGCGCTTCACTACCTGTTCCGCACCACCACGAGCATATGGAGGATATAGATTGTTGATAATACAGATTTTCATATAGTAGTTCATAGCCAATAGTTCATAGCCAACAGAAATGCAAACCACACACTGCACATTATTGGCTCCGAACTATTGGCTTTTGGCTAAATCAGTATAACATAAAACCCCGCTCGCACACCATGTAACTACATGATCTTCCTCCCCGCACTTCTACCAAAACTTGGTAAAAATGCGGGCGGTGCGAACGAGGTTCGTACACGCCCTGAGATCCATGCCGGGCGGTATCCGCCGGCCGAAACAAAGGTAAGCCTTCATCGTCGGTACTCCCTTGTCTAGGAGGTGGTGACCCCGATGTGGGCCCAACGGGAACGCCCGCGCTTCGCAGCGCGAGCAGCCTTCTTCTTCAGCCAGAGATCGTCCGACAGGTCATCGTGGGAGATGAGACGCGCTTCCTCATCCCCGACAGAGATGAGGATCTTCCCACCGGCAGCGGCCTTGTTCTGGACCGCCAGCTTCCAGACCTGCGTAGAGCTGACCTCGTGATCTTTCGGGACGATGATGCGATTCACGATCCCAGCGTCAGTGCCTTTCGCCCCAGCTTCGGCGAACCGAATGCGACCTGACTTCTTCTTCGGACCAGTCTTCCTGCTCATTGACTCCCCCTCAACGTGGACGTAAACCGCTCGACCCTTCGAACGGTTATTTCTTATACACTATACAACCAAAATTATCCACTTTTGTCAACACAGTCTCCACATGTTGCACACATATTACCTAAAAACACGGGTTGATCATTTGAGGGTTGTGAGGTAAGATACAGCAACTAGTTCATGGCCAATAGCCAATAGTTCATAGGAATATATTTCAATATTCTACTGGCTATGAACTACTGGCTATGAACTACGTTTCAAAGAATTAAACTTCCATAAATCTTCAAACTACGTTATGCCTGATGTTACTGAATTAGAGAAGATACCTCCACAAAACTTGGAGGCTGAAAAGTCCCTTCTGGGGTCTATTTTGCTTGATAAAGATGCGATGATAAAGATTGCTGACGGTGTTGATATAGAAGATTTTTACAAAAAAGCTCATCAAAATATATTTGAGACAATGCATGAGCTATACAACAAAAATGAACCAATTGACGTACTCACCATGTCAAACAGAATGGACGAAAAGAAATTACTTGAAAAAAGTGGCGGAAGAACATATTTGGCAGAACTATCAAACTCAGTTCCAACATCGTCACACATAAAAAAATACGCAACTATTGTACGTCGCAAATCAACTCTTCGACGACTTTTGCAATCTGCTCATGAAATTTCACAACTTGGATACAATGAAAGCGCAGAAAATGTAGATCAGATTTTAGATGAAGCACAGCAATCTATCTTTGGTGTGACACAAACTCACATGAAACAAAGTTTCACGCCTATCAAAAATGTACTTAGTGGAACATTTGAACGTATTGATGAATTACATAGAGAAAAAGGAAAGCTACGTGGAATCCCAAGTGGTTTCAAACAATTAGACAATATTTTGGCAGGATTCCAAAAATCAGACTTGGTGATTATTGCAGCCCGTCCTTCTGTAGGTAAGACATCCCTTGCGCTTGATTTTGCACGACACGCTGCCGTGAGGGGCAAGATGTCTATTGGATTGTTCTCACTCGAGATGAGTAAAGAACAGCTGGTAGATCGCCTACTCTGTGCTGAAGCAGGAATTGACTTGTGGAAGATGAGAACAGGAAACTTATCTGACAATCCAAACAGTGATGACTTTCCTCGTATTGGACATGCGATGGGTGTTCTTTCAGAATCAAAAATATTTATAGATGACAATGCAAATAGTAATGTAATGCAAATCCGAACAAAAGCACGCCGACTTCAAGCTGAGCACGGACTTGATATGATTATCATCGACTACTTGCAGCTCATGAACTCACACAGCAAGAGAAACAGTGACAATCGTGTACAAGAAGTTGCTGAGATGAGTAGAAACTTAAAAGGTATTGCTCGTGAACTCAATGTTCCTGTTCTTGCTTTGTCCCAGTTATCTCGTGCTGTAGAACAAACAAAACCAGCTATTCCAAAGTTGTCACATTTGCGAGATTCTGGTAGTATTGAGCAAGATGCTGATGTTGTTATGTTTATTTATCGTAAATCTGCTGATAGAAATTATAGGCCAGAAGACATTCCACCAGATGAACAACGTATTGGTGAAATTCATATTGCAAAACACAGAAACGGTCCAACAGGAGTGGTAAGAGTATTCTTTGATGCTGAACGTGCGAGTTTCCGTAGTCTAGATTCAAACTTAGAAGCACCTCTACCAAAATCTCCAGTCCCAGAACAAGCTCAACCACAAAAACAAAACGTTCCAAAATTTTAATTATAAAAGCCTGTCACTAGACAAGCAGTAAACCTTTAGAATATGTTCAACAAACTAAAACAGTTCAAAGACATGCGTGACCAAGCAAAAACAATGCAAGATGCTCTTGCGGGAGAAAGTGTCACAGTAAAATCCAATGGTGTAGAACTCACCATGAATGGAAACTTGGAAGTAACTGACATCGTCATTGACGATGATCTCATGAGTCCAGACAAAAAAGTAAAATTACAAAGTGCAATTATAGATGCGCACAAGGATGCCCTCAAAAAAATGCAACGTATCATGGCAATGAAGATGAAAGAAATGGGTGGCATGCCAAATATACCTGGAATGTCTTAAGAGTTCATAGCCAGTAGCCAATAGTTCATAGGGTGTGGTTATTATTAATTACATCTTATGGAAACTTACAAAGATTTGATAGTTTGGCAAAAATCTATCAATTTAATTAAAGAAGTATATTTATTGACATCTACATTTCCAAATGAAGAAAAATTTGGCCTTGTAAGTCAAATGAGGAGATGCAGTGTATCCATTGCATCAAACATTGCTGAAGGATATGCAAGAAAAAATAAAAAAGAGAATGCACAATTTGTAAACATATCATTTGGGTCTGCCACAGAACTTGAAACACAAATCATAATATCAAAACAACTTGAATTTATTACTACAAACCAATGTTCAAAGCTAGATAGTCTATTGGATGAAGTACTTAGAATGCTCTATAGGTATAGGGAATCTCTGTATCGCTAAAGACTAGGTCACTATTGGCTATGAACTATTGGCTATGAACTAATATATGTACGCAGAACCAATAGAAAATCTAATAAAAGCTTTTTCAAAGCTCCCTACGGTGGGGCCACGAACCGCAGAACGGTTCGTGTTTTATCTATTGCGTAGTGGCAAGAAAGACACTGCTGAAATAACCCTCGCACTCAAAAACATGATCGACCAGATCAAAAGTTGTGAAGTGTGCTGGGATTTTTCTGATGCGTCACCATGCAATTTTTGCAACGATCCAAAACGAAATCCAAAAACAATTTGCGTAGTATCACAACCTCAAGATCGAGAAACAATAGAAAAAACTGGTGAATATACTGGGCAATACCACATCTTGCGCGGAACACTAAAGCCAGGTGATGAAGGAATCGCACGATTTCTAAAAATTAATGAGCTAATGAATCGTATACAAAAAAATAAAGTTGATGAGATAATTCTCGCACTCAACCCAGATCTAAATGGTGAAACTACAATGATGTATCTCGAACGTCAAGTCAAAAAACTAAAGCCAGAAATAAAAGTCACACGTCTAGCACGTGGACTACCCATGGGAAGCGATCTGCAATATGCAGATGAGATTACACTTGGAAGTGCACTAAAAAATAGAACCCAAAACTAAAATCCACCATAACGGTGGATTTTTCTTCTCTATACATAAATTTTATGGGCAGAGAGGAAGTGCCGCACAAGCGTCACAACGTAAGTCTCCAGGCGGGGGTATTGAAAAACGGGTGGAGACCCTGGACGTTGTGAGCGCTTGCGCGGCATCGATGACTCGTCCTACCGGACAACGGCGGTCCCCGAAAAAGGGGCAGGCACCGTCATGGCAATCTTCTTTCGCTCGTGGGGAGCAACAGCCTGTGACGACCCCGCGAGGGGCAATGTAAGGCAAAAGAAGATAGGGCTGGGAGAAGAAACCCCGGTCGATCATCTTAGCGTATCTAAACCGTGAGTCCACGCACTAGCGCTTTATGATTCCCCAATCAAGACATCGTTTAACAACGATATCCACTAGCAACTTGTATGGAGACCCACGGTTAGTTTAAAAATGAGCTGACGCATCAGCATACTTCAAAATACCCTCGTTGTCAATAGAGTCTGTGTATAAAAAAACACCTCTTAACCAGAAGAGGTGGAAATAGAGAGAGAAGGACCGACCTTGGACATCCGTCTGCACACCTGTGATACCGAAATATCTTAGGCTAGACGCAACATCCAAAGCCGGCCGGACGACCACTCTAGAACTTTTACAAGCCCCTAAGAACGAACCCTATATCAGGAACTCTCCTAGAAGAGCAACTTTAACCCTCTATCAGCATCCGCCAGAGCCAGTCGACCATATCATCTTATTTTATTATGAAAAAAATGTCAACAAAAAAACTCACCTGATAAGGTGAGTCTTTGTTTGAAATGTTTATTTTACTTCTTTGACTTTTACCTTAGTAAAGGCTTGTCTATGCCCTATTACACGTTTATAACGCACCTTACGTTTAAACTTCACTACACGAATCTTTCGGCTTCTACCTTGCTCTTCAGCAGTAGCAGCAATACTTACACCTTCGAGGTATGGTTTACCAATTTTTACATCAGAACCATCTTCTTTGGCAAGCATAAGTACTTTATCGAAAACAACCTCTTTTCCAGCTTCCACATCAAGCTTTTCAACTTTTAGTGTATCGCCAGTTTTGATGAGATATTGCTTTCCACCAGTTTCAATAACTGCAAACATATGTATATAGAGTTAATATTTTTATTATAGGAAACGGGGATATTTTAGCAAAGTATGTATTTTTTGTCAAGCACGCAAGCCAATAGCCATTAGCCAATAGTATTGGCTATGAACTACTGGCTATGAACTATACGGTCCCCTATCCTTAGATTATGCTCATCTGCCCACCCTCCTGGCAATTCTAGAACCAAATTTGCCTCTGTTCTAGGATAGTATCTTATATATTCAAATTCAGCCCTCCCCGGTTCAGTAGGAACTTGTGGGGCAAAATCTACTACTTCCCCATCCAAAAACCACACAATGTCAATTGAAAACTCCATATCTCTCATAACCATAGTAGGTTTCCCGAGCAGAGAATAAGGAAAAAGCATTCCATCATATGGAGCCAAACTTTCACGTCCTCCAAGCCCTTTTTGTTGTTGGTAAATATTTTTAGCCACAAGCACGTTCAACTTCTGATCTTTTAGCTCAACAACAGTGTGTGGCCAATAAACTCTTTGAAAAATAAATAAGAAACCAGCCGCAACAAAAAATACAACAAGAAATATTAATTTACCACGTGACATTTTTTCTTTCATAAAGTCTTAATTTTAAGATTTGCCAGAATCTTTTCTAGAAAACCACACACCTGTCAGTAACATTAGTATAAACAAAAATATAAGTGCCATCAACTTCTGGCTGCTTTGTAAAAATAACGCACTGATACCAAACAATAGAGCAATAGCATAAAGCAAAAAAACTGCTTGTTTTTGATTGAATCCTGATTCAAGTAATCGAAAGTGTAGATGCTCATTATCACCTACATACACTGGTTTCTTTTTTTGAATTCTACGAATAATAACACGGATCAGATCAAGCACAGGAATCGCTACCACAAGTAATGTTGTCGCGATTTTACCCCCAGATATAATAGCGAGAGACCCTAGCATAAATCCGGCAAACAGGCTCCCACCTTCTCCCAAAAATATTTTTGCTGGATGCCAATTCCATATGAGAAATCCTAATGTTGCACCTGCAAAAATAATTGAAAGCAATGCAACATCTGGCTGATACCATTGATTTTGCAAAGCCAAAAAGAATATGACAAATGCACCAATACTGACAATCCCAGCAACAAGCCCATCTAGTCCATCTAGAAATTTGGTGGTAAACATCATACCCATAAGCCAAAAAAATACTAGAAAATCCGCAAGCACCACCCATGACCCGAGTCCATCAATCTGGATCTTCCACTGTGCAAGATCAAAAGTCCCACCAAATGGACTGGTGATCAAATGTGGACCAATTCCAAATCCAATAACTGCAAAAGATGCTGCTACAGGAAATAAAATTTGATATCTTGGACGTAGATTATATTTGTCATCTAGAAAACCACCTATCATCAAAATCAATCCGCCTATAAAAAGTCCAATTAAATTTCTCAGTACAATATCATTTTCAAAATGACCTCCTACAGTCAAAACAAATCCAATAACAAAAAATGTACTAACAAAAATAGCAAGCCCACCACCAAGTGGTACGGTTCGTTTGTGAATTTTTCTGCGTTCCCTTTTTACTTTGTCCACTACACCAAAATGCCGCATCGTAAGTGCGACAATAAAAGTGAAGAAGATCGAAAGTGAAAATGTGAGGAAAAAATAAGCAATATACATATGTATCATAGATATTTTACCATGTGATGATTCTATTGACAAACTAATTAAAACACCCCTAGATAACGCCGGGGTGTTTTTTAATTGTTATTACTTATTACTTAATTCTTAATCGATAATCCTTTCCTAATTTCTCTCAACCTTAATCTGACACCCTTCTCCCAAAATCAATACATCTCTACGCTCTAGCTTACCTTGCAATATAAGCTCTGCTAAATAATTCTCTACACGATCCTGAATTGCACGACGCATTGGACGAGCACCAAACTCTGGATCAAACCCAACATCAGCTAGAGCCTCGAGTGCTGCGTCTTCTACCCGCAACTCAACCCCACGAGCCTCCAAATCTTTTGCAACACGCTTGAGCATAAGACCTGCTATAGTTTTTATTTCATCTCTAGTCAAAGCTTTGAAAAGTACAATACCATCAAAACGATTTAAAAATTCTGGTCTATAATATTTTTTAAGTTCTCCACGAATCAAATGTTCGCGAATTGTTTCTATATCAACACCTTGGTTCATCTGATCTTGAACATAACTTGTGCCAGCATTTGATGTTGCAATAATAATTGCATTAGTAAAATCAACTACACGTCCTACACTATCAGTAAGCCTACCGTCATCAAATACTTGCAAAAATAAATTCAAAACATCTGGGTCTGCCTTCTCCATTTCATCAAGCAAAACAAGAGAAAATGGATTTTGTCTAATTGCTTCAGTAAGTATTCCAGTACCTTGCTGCCCTGGCTGACCAATAAGACGATATATGCCACTTTTATCCTGATACTCACTCATATCAATTCTAATCATACGCTGTTCTCCTCCAAAATATACATTTGCAATTGTTTTTGCAAGTTCAGTCTTACCTACACCAGTAGGACCAAGAAATAAAAAGTTTGCAATTGGACGTTTCTCAGATCTAATATCTGCTCGTGCACGACGAAGTGCGCTAGCAACCATCTCTACTGCAAGATCTTGACCTACCACACGCTTATGCATTTCTTCTTCTAAACGCATAAGTTTTTCAGACTCATTTTCTGTAATACTTGTAACTGGAACTCCTGTCTTATCACTTACAATTTTACCAACATCATTTGCTTCTACAAGATGATTTTCGCCTTTTGAACTATGTACAAAACTTGCAACTTCACTCATAAGCCCTATCGCACTTTCAGGCAAATTTTGATCATAAAAAAACTTGGATGCAAGAACAACTGATTGCTCAATAGCATCATATGAAAAAAATACTTTATGTTTATATTCCACACTTCCAGCTTTTGACTCAAGTACTTGAATTGCCTGGTTAGTATCCATTTCCTTTACATCGACTTTAGTAAACAGCGTACCGATTTCTGTATTTACAATATTTTTGTTATATCCATCTGGAAGCGTAGTCGCAAACATAAGAAATTGACCGCCACCAAGATGCTCTGCCAAAGCTTCAGACATATCAAGTCCTTCTCCCTGAGAATCTGTCATTCCTGTCAGATCATGAAGATTATTTATAAACAAAATAATATTTTTTGCTCGAGAAACTTCATTCATGATTTTTATAAGTCTTTCTTGAGCTCCAGAAACTGTTGTACCAGCAAGAAGTGAAGATGTAGAAATTTGTACAAAACGTCTATCATGTAAGCGTTTTGGTATATTACCCTCAATCATACGCTGCACAATCCCTTCAATAATTGCCATTTTACCAACCCCATGATTACCCACAAGAATAACATTTTGTCGTCCTGCCTCAACTATACGAAATATTTCATCAATCTCTTTGTCACGGGCTACACATGTGGTAAGATGTCCGAATTTTGCTGCAATAGTAAGGTCTTGACTATAATTATTTAAAAATGGCGTTGCAACAGCTGTCATGGCACGATCCATACCATGCTTACTTACACCGGCAGCAGCACGTCGAAACTTATGATACTGTTCGTATAACTTCTCACGAATACGCACCCATTCTACCACATTGGTAAGTTTTTGAGCATCAACGTCTAAATCATATAATATTTCCTGGATAGGTTCAGACTGATTCACTGTTGCGACCAGGAGTTCTGTAGACCGTACGTGATTATCTCTAAATTCTCGTGAAGTTTTATATGCATGAAATAATAATTGTGAAACATTTGAAGACAAAACAGGCACAACCTCTTCTCCCTGTGCATGTTCAAATGTTTGAGCAATTTTTGCTTGAAGTTTTTTTATAGAAATTCCAAGTCTTATAAAAACACCTGAAATATTGGATGCAGATAAAAGACTATGAAATATATGCATACTTGTAACCTCTGGGCTCTTCTGTTCGAGTGCAAGCATATATGCACGTTCGAGTACTTGCCGCGCATCATCAGTTAGAAACTGAGAAAAATCTATTTTCTTTTTATGTGAAATTTTCTTTACACCAGCCCAGTCAATATCTTGCATTTCTAGATTGATTTCTGGTCCAGTCTGTTCATAATCTTTATTTTTATATTCCATTTCTGGCTCAGGTTCATTTCCTTTTATTATACGATACCAAAGATAACTTAAGGCTATAATACCAAGCCAAAAAAATGATTTTGTTGTGTCAATTTGATTAAACCAATAGTCGATCGTAAATATCGTATCCCATCTATCTTTTGCATATATTGGCCAAAAAAACAAACCCCAAAATCCAAGCCAAAAAATCACCGCACCAATAATACGAAATCCATTGAGAATACGGCGAGCTTTTCGAATAGTAATGTGATATTTGGTAAGAGGTTCACCAAAATATATAAAATCCTCTCCATTCATCTGACCCATACTCATTCCCTTACACTTAGAACATGTACGAAACTTAACATAACCAGAATTTTTGCAAGTCTCACATCCCAAAACATTAAGTTGTTCGTTTTTCGTAAATAACATAAGTATTATACGGATTTCCGGATAATCCAGATTTACGGATAGAATATCTGTAAATCTGGATTATCTGAATATCAGGATCTAATTATGTGAATGACAGAAACGAAGTAATAAGCATATAAAATATAAACGTCGGAAACAGTATCCACAAAAAAAATATAAAAATAACAACAATCACCCAAATAAATAATGCAATACTACGAATAATTACATTTCCAAGACGCATAAAAAAACTAACAAGCCTACCTTGAAAATCCCACTGACCAAACATCGGCACAAAAATATTCTTTAGCCAAAGTCCAGGAGCCATCATACTATTTGCCTCCTTCACAAGACCAATACAAAAAAGAAGCGCATGACGAGCACCCGCAGTAAACCACCAGACAGGGAAATAAATAATGTCTAGAATAAATTCAAGTGTCATTCTCTGTACAACAAGTATCCACATACTACCAGTATAAAAGTTTATAAAGTTAGAAAGTTAAAAGGCGTCTACTGGTTCTTTATGAACTTTATAGACTTTTTAACTTTATGAACTAGTAAAAGTATACCATAAAAACAAAAAAACACCCATAAATAGAGTGCTCAGGTGCTTAAGTGATAATATGTTAACGTTTTGCAACTGCTGAGTTCATTACTGTCATATAATCCACATCAGTAACAGCCACAAGACTTGTTCCAGAAAGACGTTCTTGTAGATTTTGCATAGATTTATACTGTGCAATGTCTACATCAAGCTTTCGTGTTTCATATTCAAGGCCTTGCACTTGTCTTTCTAGATCAGTAATCTGATATCCTTTGGTAGATACTGTGTTTGTCTGCCACACATACATAAAACCAAACATAATAGTCAATACACAAAGAGCACTTCTAAATGTAGTACTTACAAGTACTTTGCGTACCGCCTCTTTTTTCTGTCTCAATGTTTGTTTCTTTTTTGAGTATGCGTTCATATTTTTTCTATAACCCTTAATTTTGCTGATCTAGATCGAGGATTTGTCTTTGTCTCCTGATCGCTAGCAATAATAGGTTTTTTGGTTATTATATTAATGATTTTTTTATTTTGTGATTTGAAATAATGTTTTACAATCCTATCTTCTATAGAATGAAATGTAATGACAGCAAGTCTTCCACCAGATTCCAGTATATTTATTGCTTGAGGTAATACTCTCTCAATCACACCTAGCTCATCATTAACTGACATACGTAATGCCTGGAATACTTTTGTAGCGGGGTGTATACCACCAATCCAAGGAATTTCTTTTTCTGTTTTTAATTTTTTACGATATACATCTAGAATGACATCAACTAGATCTCCTACTGTCTCTAGTGCGAACTCTTCTCGTTTTTCTACAATTGCCTGAGCTATTTCTTTACTAAGATTTTCTTCGCCATATTTTTTGAAAACTTCCTCAAGCTCTTCTACACTCTTCATATTCACATGTTCAGCAGCTGTACATTTTCCATACAATGGTTTTCCATCAATTCCAAGCGGTAGATCAGTAGCAGTGTGTACACACTTGAGATATGTGTCATAACGCATATCAAGTGGTTCATCAGTCTTGAGAAAACTAAATCCTCTACCTCGTTCTTCAAACTGTGGACTTGACCATCCAAAATCCATAAGGATTCCGTTCACTGACTTGAAATTCTGTTCTTTTACAATATCTTGTAAATGTTCAAAGTTATTTCTTTCAAAAACTATTCTATCTTCAAATTCATATAAAAATTTCTTGGCTCTTAGAATACTTTCAGCATCAGCATCAATTCCAAGTAATCTTCCATCTGGACCTGTAGCTTTCAAAATCTCTTCTGAGTGTCCAGCATCTCCTAGAGTACAATCAATGACATTCTTACCAGAAGTAAGATTTAAAGCTTCTAAAACTTCTCTCAGTAATACTGGAACATGTCTATCCATAAATTTGAAAGTTAAACTCCGAGTTCAAACATTTGTTCTGCAATTTGATTGCTCTCATTCTCAGTCTTTTTCTTGTAATCTTCCCATTTTTCCTGATCCCAAATCTCGAGACGGTTATACAGACCGGCAACGACGACTCCTTTTTTGAGATCAGCAAAGTTGCGAAGATAATCAGGAAGAACTACTCTTCCTTGTTTGTCGACTTTTACGTCCATAGCTCCTGCAAGCATTAGACGCGCAAATGCACGTGTGTTGGCTTGTGAGAATGGTAATGTTGCGAGCTTCTCTGCAAGCTTTTCCCACTCTGTTTTTGTATACAGGAAAAGACAGTTGTCGAGACCTCGAGTTACAACTGCACCTTTGGAAAGATCAGAGCGGAACTTTTTTGGGACCGCAAGACGACCTTTTACATCTAAATTGTGGGAATATTCTCCGATGAACATAAAAATATTAAGGGAATATTGATTGATAAATAGACAAGCACAGAATTTATCATTCTCGTCCGCCAAAGCTTTAGCGGAGGTGGATTCCCCACTCTTCCCCACGTACAACCATTATACCCCACTTTGTTATACCCTGCAACCCTTTTTATCCACTTTGTCCACAACAAAAAAGGCTTTGATAAGCCTTTTCTATATTTTTATCTACATCTAGTTAATCTTCCTCAAAATCCTCTGATACTTAATCGCAAATCTATGCGCCTCATCTCTAACTCTAATTAACAGACCTTGATTTTCATTCACCCAATCCACAAAATCTTTTTTCTTTGATCCTAATATAAATTCATTCTTTTTTCTTGCCGGACCTTTTGCAATACCTACAACCGGAATATCAAATTTATTTTCTTTCAAAATTTTCTTTGCACGATTTACTTGAGGAAGACCGCCGTCGACGAGGATTATATTGGGCAGCTGCCATGCGCTTTTATTTTGTACAGACGCAATATTTTGCAAACCATGTACAGACGCAATATTTTGCGTCTCTACATGTTGCAAACGACGCTCCAAAATTTCTGCCAAACAATCCACATCACTCTGCCCTTCCACGCCTTTTATTTTAAACTTTCTATATTCAGACTTCACTGGACCATGTGAATCAAACACGACCATCGAACCGACCTTGCCTGACGTTCCTAGGTTTGATATGTCGTATCCTTCGATGCGTTGGTTTTCAAACACGCGCGTATGGACAGCTCTAGAGCTGTCCCTTCGGGCGCCTGCTGTAAAAAATGTTTTATTTAATAATGCGATGTCTTGGATTCGCTGCAATGCTGAAATCTGATTTCGCAATCGTGCTGCTTCTTCAAAATCTTCGGCCTTACTCACCTCTTTCATTTTCTTTTCCAAATTTTTTATCACACCTTTTTTATTTCCACGCAAAAACATTGCAAGTGGACGAATTACTTTTTGCTTGTATTCTTTTGCATTTATTTCTCCTGTACACACACCAAGACACTGCCCCATCTGATGATACAAACATTCACGTTTTGCATTTGGTTTACATGTGGATATAAAAAATAAACGTTCTAATAACTTCATCATTTCCCTCGTTTTTAATCCAGGGTAAGGTCCAAATATATATAAATAATCCCCTTTCTCTTTCTCATATTCATGGGCTCTAAGCGTCTTGACCTTGGGATAGTCTTCTTTGGTTACCACAATATAATTCCACGACTTATCATCCTTCCAATCTATATTATATTTTGGTCGATATTTTTTTATATAACTTCCTTCGAGAATGACTGCTTCCAAAACTGAGTCTGTTTCTTTGGTCTTAATACTTGTAACTTCATGAATCATTTGTTCGATCGGACGCGATGTACGACGACCAGAAAAATACGATCCCACACGTGACCGCAAACTAGTTGCTTTTCCCACATATATAAGTTCCTTGTCTTTGTTATAAAACAGATAAATACCAGGGACTTGTGAAAGATTTTTTATTTTGTTTTCAAACGTTGCCATAATACCCGACACCCAAAATATAATATAGCCAAAACACTGTAAAATATAATATAAATATGTAGTTCTCGTACAAATGGAAATGGGTCACTCATCGACCTCTCCCAATAGTGATTCATGATATAAAAAATTCTTGTAACAGAATATATTGATATACCAATAATAGACGTAAACCAAATATACTTCATTATTTTTCCCATCTTGGAAATCTTACGCAACATAAAAATAATAGGAAACCATAAAAATGGTAATACAGTAAATATGTGGCGTGTAATTACGGTCTTGTGAAACGCACCGATCAGACTAATCGCTAAAATAATATAGGTAAATAAAAATGCCTCTGCTCTATTCTTTTTGAAAAAATAAATAAACCCAAACAGTGACAAAAATAATAATGGTGAAATAACTAGATAACCAGGACTATTGTGACGAATACCATATGCCCAATCAGAAATAATTCTGGATTCTGAAATATTGGTAAATAAATGATCCAATCCTGTCACTGGATTACCGGATAACGAACTTGAGAATGCCTGTTCTTCTGTAAAATTTGGATTATATTTATTACTCTTGATAGTCCACTCATCAAATGCGACATAATTGTATCCAATCAAAATTGAATATATTGCCACAAACACAATAGTTCCAAATAAAAATCCCTTATCTTTCCAAAATTTCCATGAAACTTTTTTTGTAGAAAATAAATATAATAAAAATGCAGGAACAAACAAAATATTTTGAATTTCAATAATTGATGACAAAGCAAGTAGTGCAGCAATCAAAATTATTCTTTTTGACTCCCCTTTTTTTAATGTAAATGCAATATAGACAGCACCAACTGCAGTGACCGATGACAAAATATGGGAAAACAAATGAGTAGACTCAAACCACGTAAGTGTGGTAAACGCAAAGAGCATTGCACTAATTAAAGAAACATTAAAATTCTTTGAATAATACAAAGATAATTTAAATATCAAATAAATAAGCAATAATCCTGCAAGTTGCGGAAGAAATAACGTAGTAACTATAGAAAGATTGTCCTGCAAAAAAGAAAATGCGTCACCTACAAAGAAAAACGGCATTGCTAAAAATGCAGTTCCTGGCACACGATCTGAAAATATACGACTGCCTTTGATAGCATAGTCCATTTCCTGAACATATGATTTGTAATTACTAATTTCTATAGATCCATCACGAACAAGTGCACTAGTGAGCGCAAAATGACTCCCATCGTTTGAATTGGTGATGTATGCTGAGCTGATGAAAAAAATAAAACTCACAAAAAACAAACATGCCCACAAAAGAATATGTTGATTTTTTTGTAAGTTTTGTTTCATATCTATTTCTTTAATACACGACCAAGATACTTCCTCCACCTTCGTTGCACTTCGGCGGACAAGCAGTATAGATTTATTTTAAAACCCTCTTCAGATACTTCCCAGTATAGCTAGTAGTTGATTTTCTAGCAATCTCTTCTGGTGTTCCAGTTGCTACCACTTCCCCACCTTTGTCACCACCCTCTGGACCCAGATCGATAATCCAATCAGCTTGTTTGATTACTTCGAGATTATGTTCGATCACCATAATTGTATTTCCTTTTGAAACAAGATCTTGTAACACACCAACCAATTTTCTTACATCATCATAATGAAGACCCGTTGTGGGTTCATCGAGTAAATATAATGTTTTGGTAGTATTCTTTTTTGCAAGCTCTTTACTTAATTTTGTACGCTGTGCTTCTCCACCAGATAGAGTCTTTGACGATTGTCCTAGTGTAAGATAATCAAGACCAACGTTATTAAGCATTTTTAATTTGTCATAAATCTGTGGAATGTCACGAAAAAATTCTTCGGCCTCTTCAATCGTCATATCAAGCACATCAGCAATATTTTTCTTTTTATAATGTACTTGCAAAGTTTCTTGATTAAATCTTTTTCCTTTACACACATCACATGTGATTTCTACACTTGGTAAGAAGTGCATTTCAATCTCTAGCATTCCTCTACCTTCACAATTTTCACATCTACCAATAGGACGATTGAAACTAAAACGACCAACTTTATAACCACGAATACGTGCTTCTGGAGTGGACGCAAACAATTCACGAATGGGACCCCACGTTCCTGTGTATGTTGCTGGGTTACTACGCGGTGAGCGACCAATTGGGTTTTGATCAATCTTAATAATTTTATCAATATATTCAGTATTCAAAACTTCTCTATGTTTACCAACTTGTTTTCGTTTGTCAGCTGGTACACGCCCATGATAATTTACTCTATTTGCAACAGCACGATACAAAATTTTGTGCATGAGCGTAGACTTGCCAGAACCTGACACACCTGTGAGACATACAAATCTACGCAAAGGAATTTCAACATTTACTTTTTTCAAATTGTGCTCTTCAGCGCCTTTTATTTTTATTTTTGGTGTATGACTGTCTACTTTGCGACGCTTCTGTGGAATAGGGATTATTTCTTCACCACGTAAATATTTTCCTGTAAGAGATTTTGCTGGATTACCAAATGTTTTACACCCAAGTTGCTTTGTATCTTGTTTTTTTCCATCAAGAATACTGTTCAATTCTCCAGAAAAAACAATCTTACCACCATGCACACCTGCACCAGGACCAATATCTACAATCCAATCACTAATAAGAATTGTATCTTCGTCATGCTCCACCACTATAATAGTATTCCCCTTGTCACAAAGTTTACGTAATGTAGAAACAAGTTGATCATTATCTTTTTGGTGCAAACCAATAGTTGGCTCATCGAGAACATAAAGTGCACCAACAAGCTGTTGCCCAACTTGAGACGCAAGCCGAATGCGTTGTGCCTCACCACCAGACAGTGTTCCAGATCGTCTGTTGAGTGTAATATAGTGCAATCCAACATTATTGAGAAAAGAAAGTCTATTGTTAATTTCATTAAGTGCGGCTCCTGCAATCTCGAGCTTCTTTGGGTCTATATTTTCAATCAAATTATTAAAAAATACTGTTGCTTCACCAATCGTCATGGCAGTAATTTCCCAAATATTTTTCCCCCCAACTTTTACTGACAGTGCATGATCATTAAGACGCTTTCCTTCACATTTAGGACAGTCCTCTTCACTAAACAATTCTCTTGTACCAAGACCTGTACAAAACGAACAATATCCATAAGGACTATTGAAACTAAAAAGTCTTGGCTCAATTTCTGGAAAACTGTAACCATCTTTTGGGCATGAATATTCTGTACTATAAATTTGTTCCTGAGTGTCTGGATAAATGACTGTACACAAGCCATCTGACAAATCTACTGCAGACTCAATTGCCTCACCCAATCTCTGATCATTAAGAGTCGTTGCAGGAATTCTATCAATAATAATTTCGATAGTATGCTTTTTATTCTTTGACAACACAATTCTATCTTTCAAACTTCTGATTTTCCCATCTACACGCACTTCCAAATATCCAGAATTATACATGTCATATAACATTTGGTAATACTCACCTTTGCGCCCACGAACAATAGGTGATAAAACTAACAATTCGTTATTCTTTTTAACTTTATGGACTTTTAAACTTTCAACTATTTTCTCCTGAATCTCATCTGTCGTCATCTTCTCAATCTTTGTCCCACAAATCGGACAATATGGTTCGCCAGTACGTGCAAAAAGAACACGTAAATAATCATATACTTCTGTAATTGTTGCGACAGTTGAACGTGGATTAGCACTGTGAGCCTTTTGGTCAATTGAAATTGCTGGACTTAATCCTTCGATCTCATCTACGTCTGGCTTTGTCATACCGCCAAGAAACTGCCGTGCATATGCTGACAAACTCTCAATATATCTACGTTGTCCCTCTGCAAATATAGTATCAAAAGCAAGACTCGATTTTCCCGATCCTGAAAGTCCGGTAAACACGATCATCTTATTTCGTGGAAGTTCGAGATTGATATTTTTCAAATTGTGCTCGCGTGCACCACGTATGACTATTTTTTCTTGCATATCTTGGATATAAACGCCAAAAAGCCCCGAGTAGGGGTTGCGTATAAGTTATATAAAATTAAAGAACGTTCTAATTGTATACCACTCAGGTATGGTTTGTCAATCTGTGTAAAAGCCTTGCTCAAAATGCAAAAATGCGCTATTCTACATTATGTTATTATTCTTAAGGAGAAACTATGAAAAAATTTAGTATACTTCTTGCATCTCTCGCACTTATGCTCGTTCTCGGAGCTGGCTGTGCAGATACTGACTTGCAAGATGAAACACAGAGTAAATCAGCAGATACAGACGTATCTGAGACCCCAATTACTGCAACAACAAATGACGTACTTGGTAGCGGAGATATTGAACTCAGCGCTCAAGTAGCAGGGAAAAATACAGTAAACTTCGAATGGCAAATCAGTAAAACACTAGATGATGTAGCAGAAGGTTGGCGTATTGTATATGGAAAAGATGCAAACCCAACATATCCAAGCACTTGGTGGTTTGAACGAAGCAAAACATATAGAGAGAAATCATGGTCCGGTCTACCAGCTGGAAAAGCTCACTTTCGTGTTTGTGCAGTTGTAGGTGAAAAATGCGATATCTATAGTAATGATGTGGAAGTTGAAATACCTGGGTCTCCGGCTGTAGAAGAAGCTGCGATAGAAGATGAGGTGGAGGTAGAAGATGAAACAGTAGAAACAGAAACTGAAGTAGAAGATACACCAGATGATGATACTTCAACAGATTCTGAAGTGGAAGATGCTGATGCTACTTCAGATGATGAAGATGTGTCCAATGATATAGATCAGGATGATGATACTACAACAAGTACTGAGGAATAAAGATTAAAAAGCAAGAAAAAACTGCACCTATGTGCAGTTTTTTATTTAACATTCAAATATACATTCTTGCTTACCAAGAAACTTCGGTTTCAGCCTAAATATCTCTATATCCATCCATGCTTTAAATCGTGCCAAAAATTCTCTACCTTGCCAAAGTTGTGCGTATACATACGTATTTTTGTCTGCAATATAACCCGACGCATTTATATCAAAATTATTACATGTATACAAAATTCTTGATAAATGAAACTCTTGAGATACAGCTATAACCTTATATTTATCTAATCCAAATATATCACGAGCCCTATAACAACTATCATATGTTCGAAACCCTGCGTAATCAAGAACTATATCTTCTTCAGAAATACCATACTCTATAGCAAACTCCTTCATAGCAGTAACCTCATCATATTCTTTTCTACCATTATCACCTGTCATAAGTATTTTTTTTACTTTTCCATCATCGTACAACTCTATAGAAGTCAATACACGATCGCGCAATGTATCCGTCAAACTCCCATCAGGGCGAACCCCTGCTCCAAAAACTAATGCGACATCTGAAATCGGAACATCTACAATATCAGAGTAAATTTTAGATGTATATTCTGTAAACAAAGTTTGAGACCTAAACAAAGCACCAAAAAGAAATATTCCAAAAAGGAAAAATGCTAAAAAAATAAATTTTAAAAATTTCTTCATATTATTTTTTATTCTGTAATTTAAGTTCTCTTAATTCGTCTCTCAAAATTGCTGCTAGTTCAAACTCTAATTTTTTTGCTGCATCTTTCATCTGCGTTTCTTTATCTTTTATAATTTCTTCCATTGGACGTCCATCTCCAGACAAATCAAGCTTAAGCAATTGTTCACGACGCTTACCACCTTTACTCGTCTTTGCTTTTGATGCAGAAATACCAAATTCTTCAAGAATATTTCGAATACTCTTTTCAATAGTCTTTGGTGTGATGCCATGTTTTTTATTATACGCAAGCTGAATATCACGACGACGTGTTGTCTCGCTGATAGCCTTTTCAATAGATTTTGTTATGGTGTCAGCGTACATTACCACCTGACCATTTACATTACGTGCTGCACGACCAATTGTCTGAATAAGACTTGTTTCATTGCGAAGAAAACCTTCTTTGTCTGCATCAAGAATTGCCACAAAAGAAACTTCTGGAATATCCAGACCTTCGCGCAAAAGATTCACACCAACAATTACATCTGTCTCCCCTTTTCTTAATTTTGCAATAACTTCAATTCTCTCAATAGTACTAACACCACTATGTAGATATTGTACTTTAATTTTTTGATCTTTGAGATAATCTGTCAGATCTTCTGCCATTTTTTTGGTAAGTGTTGTGACAAGAGTTCTCTCACCCTTCTCTATTCTATTCTTGATCCTTTCTATAACATCCTCTACCTGAGAAATATTTTTCCCTTTTCTTTCTGTTACAGGACGTACAATAATTTCTGGATCCACGAGACCAGTTGGTCGTACAATTTGTTCTACTATTTTGTCGCTATTATTATATTCATAATCTGCAGGAGTAGCTGACAAAAAAACCGTCTGACCAACACGTGCCGTAAACTCATCAAATTTAAGAGGTCTATTGTCTCTGGCGCTTGGCAATCTAAATCCATGCTCTATAAGAGTATCTTTTCGCGCCCTATCCCCATTGAACATTCCTCTAATCTGTGGAAGAGTCACATGTGATTCATCAATTATCGTCAAAAATTTTCCTTTTCCTCGCTCTTCACCATCTGTACCCCATTTGAAATAATCCAACAATGTAAAAGCTGCCTCACCCTCTTCTCTCTTATCAAAATGTCGTGAATAATTTTCTATTCCACTACAATATCCGATATTTTTTATCATCTCGAGATCATATTTAGTTTTGCGTTTCAAACGTTCATATTCAAGAACCTTACCCTCTTTTTTAAAATATTCAAGTCGTTCTTTCAATTCTTTTTGGATAGTACCAAATGCTTCTTCTTTTTCATCTTCTGACACAACATAATGTTTTGCAGGAAAAAACCAGGCATCTTCAATTTCATTTTTTACTTTTCTCGTCACTGGATCTACAAGTTCTATAAGATTAATATATTTTCCTACTTCAAAACGATAAATCCTCTCCTCGTTTACAGGCATAATTTCAAAAACTTGCCCACGCATACGAAATTGCCCCCGTTTAAGATCTAGATTTGTACGCTCATATTGCATTTTTACCAATTGTTCCATCATGCCACGACGATCAAGTTTTTCACCACGTCGTAAATGAATTACGGCTTTTTCATAATCAAGAGGATTTCCCAAATTGTAAATTGCAGAAACTGATGCAACAATTATGACATCTTTTCGTGAAAGCAATGCTTGTGTACAGGCATGACGAAGTCTATCAATTTCTTCATTTATCTGAGCCTCCTTTTCTATATATGTATCACTACCTGGCATGTATGCCTCTGGCTGATAATAATCATAATATGATACAAAATATTCTACCGCATTGTCAGGGAAAAATTCACGAAATTCATTACAAAGTTGTGCTGCCAGAGTTTTATTGTGAGCAATCACAAGTGTTGGCATCTGAACTTTCTCAATCACATTGGCAATAGTAAATGTCTTTCCAGACCCAGTTACACCAAGAAGAGTTTGATTATCCATACCGCCATCTAAACCAGAAATTAGACCCTTGATAGCGCCTGGTTGAGAACCTGCTGGTTTAAATTTTGATTTCAATTTGAATTTTGGCATAATTTGGCTAAAAGACAATAAGAATATAACATGCTATATTCTCAAAATCAAGTGTTGATGAAAATTAAAAAACTCACACATGTGAGTTTCTTATTCGTTAATTTCTACTCCTTAATCTTTATTTTTAACTTTCCACCGCCCTATTCTTCGGAGTATCGCCATATATACGTATAGGCACGCCAATATCCATATATTTATATAAAAGACCAGCGTCTTGTGTTGAGAGATTTACACAACCATGGGAATGTGTTCGAATGCCAAAATCATTGTGCCAATATGTACCGTGAATATAATAACCACCCGTATTAAATAACATATTCCACTTTACACCTTTCAAATTATAATCAGCACCAACATAACTTTTTTCCGGAATCATTTTTGTGATTTCAAAATCCCCTTTTGGGGTTTCTGTCCATGGATTGCCCGTTGAAACAGCCAAATTCAAAAGTTTAATTTTGTTTACAAAATAATAAAGTCTTTGTCTTGAGCGATCCACTTCAATCCAACGTCTAAACTTTTTTTCTCCATCTTTTTCTGATGGACTAAACCCACGCATGACTTCATCAAAATCATTGTGCCCATCTCCATCTGTATCAATTTTTCCAATATCTGACTTAAACCATATTTCCAGCCAATCACCGAGTCCATCACCATCATAATCATTTTGATGCATCTGCACACCAGGACCTTTGTGTGGTGAATAACCATTTTTTACTTCTAACCCATCAGGGTACCCATCTCCATCAGTATCTGGATTATTAATATCTGTATAATACATTTGCTCATCCTCATCACTAAGCCCATCTCCATCAGTATCCAGAGCTTCTGCACAAACAATGACAGGTACAAAAAATAATAAAGCAAAAAGCATTATCCCAATTTCTAATTTCAAATTTCTAATTTCCAACCTCATATTTCCACAATCTCTTTATATCCTGGAACAAATGTATCTACCTTATATTGATCTTTGATCCTATGTGCCAATTCAGTCGCTGCGACAGGTTCACCATGTATACAATATACTTCCTTTAGATTTTTCTTCCCAGTACCAACCCACTTAAGTAATTTTTTTTGATCCCCATGAGCAGACAAAGCACCTATTGCCTTTACAGTACAATGAACATCTATTTCGTCTCTCATTACCTTCACATGCTTTGATCCTTCATATAATTTACGACCAAGAGTACCATTTGCCTGATAACCTACAATTATAAGTGTGGAATTAGAATCAGATAAATATCTAATTGCATGATGTAAAATTCTACCACCATTCATCATTCCGGCACCTGCGATCACCATTTTTGGTCCTGGTATATGATTTATTTTTTGTGATTCTCTCTTAGAGTAGGTCAACTGAAGTTGTGGAAAATCTAGAAAATCATCCCCTGCTCCATGCAACTTTGCAGCCTCCACATCATAATATTCTGGATATTTTTTATATACCTTTGTTGCTTTTATTGCCAAGGGACTATCAAGAAAAATAGGAATATTTGGAAGTGTCTCATCATATTCACTCAATTTATTTAACTCATACAAAAATTCTTGAGTTCTTTCCAATGAAAAAGCAGGTACCATAATAGTTCCACCTTTTTTTGCCCCTTCTTTTATAAGATTCAAAATAATATCCCTACGTACATCAACACTTTCATGCACGCGATTTCCATAAGTCGATTCACATAAAAGTATATCTACATCATCGCTCATGTTTTGAGTATCTTTGAGAATTGGCACGTCTTCATTGCCAATATCTCCTGAAAAACAAATCTTTTTTCCATCTGCAGCAACCTCAATAAATGCTGCACCAAAAATATGACCTGCTTCCTTAAAAACCGCGATAATATCTTCCCCCAAATCAACATTTTCATTATAATCAATTCCTTTACAATATGATTCTGCAACAGCAACATCCTGCTCACTAAACAAAATAGGATTTCCAAACTTACGATTATTATACTCCATGATGTAATAAGCATCTTTCCAAATAAGAGGTGCCAACTCACATGTACCCTTCGTCATATAGATTTTACCCTGAAAACCATCTTTGATAAGCTTTGGTATTCTACCCACATGATCAAGATGCGCATGTGTCACCAAGAGCACATCGACTTCCTTTGCATCAAATGGAAAATCATCATGATTTTTTTTCTCACTAAAACTAGACCCTTGAAACATTCCACAATCAACAAGAATCTTCTTTTTTCCTGTATCAAATAGATGACAAGATCCTGTAACCTCTCTGTCTGCTCCACAAAATTGTATATGCATAAAAAAATAAAATTAGAAATTGGAAAATAGAAATTAGGGATTATATTAATATATTTCTTAAAAAACCTAATTTCTATTTTCTATTTCCCAATTTCTTTTATCTTATCATAGATACCTGGTGAAACCAAGCTAATACCTGTACAAATAACTCTATTTCTGCTATTATATCCTTATAAAATATGCGTCAAGAAATAGATAAAATAGTAATAAAAGAGCCCCCAATCGAGGAGCTCAACAAGAAAAGGTCATGCGTCAAAAGAACCTGTGTCACTGGATGCGGTTGCTTTGCCGTTTTGTTTGTTATATCTCTATTATTGTTGCGATTTGCCATAGGTCCACGCACAAAAGAAATCAAGGATTTGCCAGAGGAATTCACTAGTGTTATCCCTGTATATGATGAAAGCAATGTTGAACGCATCACACAGACATCCGGCAAAGAACGCAGCAAACGTGTAGAATTGGCAGCTTACCTACCAAAGCTTATCTTGTCTCCATTTGTAGTATATCTTGATAAGGAATTCAAATATATTCCACAAACAGTCACAACCAGAGGCATGACAAATTGGGAAAAATTTATTGCATTCATGACAAACCCAATTACTGACCAAAGAGATGCATTTGAAATAGAATGGCTTGACTTGTCTGCAGACCAAGATTTTATTCTCGAATATTATGAAACAGAACTTGGAAAAAATGATTTTGAAATTAGTACATATAGCAAAAACAAAAATATTATACAATTCACTTTTACAAAAGAAAACATAGATGGAGTTCTATATACGATGGATGATCCAAGCACAACAAAAAATGACTATGTTTCTTTCAAAGTAAATATACCAATTGAATAATAACTGGTAATCAATAATTAGTAACTAGAAAGTAAAAACTAGTTACTAGTTACTAGTTACTAGTTACTAATCTATATTTTATGTCTGTCAAAGAAATCAAACAGGGAGATCTCACCTGGGTAAATATTAGCAAGGTCAACGAGGAATCAATTGATTACTTAAAAAAGAATTTTAAGTTTCACCACCTCGATCTTGAAGATATCCAAAGTGAGAGCCAAAACCCAAAGCTAGATGCTTATAAAACATATCTCTTTTTAGTACTCCACTTTCCTCAGTGGAAATCTTCTAGTAAAAAAATTGTACCTCACGAGGTAGATATGTTTGTGGGAGACAACTACGTGATAACTATTCAACATGGCAAGAACAAAGAAATAAAGAATTTCTTTTATCGTTGTATGAACAATAGAAAAATAAAAGCGGATTGGATGAATAAAAGTTCTGGATATTTACTATACAAATTACTTGAATCTCTATATGGACAAACCCGACCAACGCTTAGTAATATTGGTAAACAAATTTCTGGAATTGAAAATGAAATTTTTGCAGGAGAACAAGATTTGCACGCGATCAGACAGCTAGCGCTACACAGACGAAATGTTTTGAGTTTCCGTAGAATTCTAGATCCACAAAGATACCTCGTATCAACACTTTCACATACAAGAAAAACATTCATGGATGAAAGTATGAGTATTTACTTTGATGATGTAAAAGATTATCTAGACAAACTCTGGGTAATTGCTGATTCATACAAAGAAACAATTGAGGGATTACATCTTACGGTTGAATCTCTGATTAACCAAAAAACAAATAAGGTAATTGGGGCACTTACTGTAATGTCTGCTGCCTTGCTCCCGCTTACATTACTTTCTGGAATATACGGTATGAATATCATAGAGCTCCCCTATGCTCAGGATCCAAAATTTGTATGGGCATTATTTGGCGGATTAACCGTATTTATATTGCTTGTGATTTTTATAATGAAAAAGAAGAAGTGGTTGTAAACAACGGAAATTTGAAAATTGAAATTAGAAATTGGGGTGTGAGTTAATAAATAACTTGACCCTTATGGCGAAAGAATATTTCAAACTAGAGGATTTAGAAGCATATAAATTAACACGAGAATATAGTAAGAGAAGTTGGGAAGTCTACATAAAGATGAATTGGCAAACTAAAAAAGTCATAGGTGATCAATTTATTAGATCTGCTGATTCAGTTGGGGCAAACCTGGCCGAAGGGTATGGGCGATATCATTATTTAGATAAAATAAAATTTTATTATAATTCAAGAGCCTCTCTACTTGAAGCAAACCACTGGGTTGAATTGTTACTCGAACGAGATATTATCACAAAAGAAGAACAAAATAATTTAAAAAATATAAAAAAAGACATACATATTAAAACAAATGGACTAATAAAATCTCAATACTCCCGTAAACAAAACCCCTAATTTCAAATTTATAGTTTCCATTTTCTTTTTACAGCATGATTAAAAAATTATTAAATAGACAATCTCACACCATTACTGGCGCAGCAATAATAATAGGTGCTGCGTCTTTTATAAGTAGGATCATAGGCATGGTACGTGATAGGCTTTTTGCGCACCATTTTGGTGCGGGTGATGTGATGGATGCATATTATGCTGCGTTTAAAATTCCCGACCTTGTATACAATCTTCTCATAGTTGGTGCGCTCTCGGCAGGTTTCATACCTATCTTTGTAGAATTACTTACCAAAGACAAAAAACAAGCATGGCGTGTTACAAATGCAGTTATAAATATTTTGGGAATTCTACTTGTTGTCACATGTGGAATCCTCATGGTATTTACACCAAACCTAATGCACTTACTTGTACCAGGATTTGAAGGAGAAAAATTTGAGATGACTATCATGCTAACACGCATCATGTTTCTCAGTCCGATACTACTTGGTATTAGCAGTGTGATAAGTGGTGTATTACAAAGTTTCAGAGCATTCCTAGTCTATTCGCTCACACCAATCATGTATAACCTTGGTATCATACTTGGTATCACAATATTTGTACCAATGTTTGGAGTAGCAGGTCTTGCATACGGAGTAATACTTGGAGCTTTATTTCATCTCCTCATTCAAATTCCCTCACTTATACAAAATGGATTTAAATATCAAGCACTTTTTCTTTGGAAAGATAAATACGTACGAAAAATTGGAGCACTCATGATCCCAAGAACACTTGGTATGGCTACACGACAAATAAATTTTTTGGTAATTACTATTATTGCATCCACACTCGCATCTGGCAGTATCGCAATATTTAGTTTTGCTGACAATTTACAATCCGTACCATCTGGTATTGTTGGTGTTTCATTTGGTATTGCCATATTCCCTACTCTCGCTCGACTCGCAGCAAAAGGAAATAAGAAAAAGATGAGTAAAAGTATCTCTGACACAACAAGACAAATTTTATTTCTAATAATTCCTCTTACTATTATCTTTTTATTACTCAGAGCACAAATAGTTCGTATCGTACTTGGTACTGGTGAATTTGATTGGAACGCAACTATTCTTACTGCGAACGCACTTGCCTTTTTCTCAATATCTTTATTTGCCCAGAGTTTGATACCACTTCTTGCACGAAGCTTCTATGCTCTGCAAAATACTTGGACACCATTTATCATAGGTCTTGTTTCGGCTGGTACAAATGTTATTGCAGCAATTTATTTATCAAACATATTTGGTATTACCGGATTGGTTGCAGGTTACTCATTTAGCATGATTTTACAAATGGCCCTACTCTGGATTTTCTTGCATCTCAAACTTGGTACACTGCATGAGACAAAAGTTATTATGACGCTCCTAAAGATTTCAATTGCAGCATTTTTTATGGCACTAAGCATCCAACTTCTCAAGTATCCTATTGCCCAAATCGTAGACATGCAAAAATTCTGGGGCATCTTGATACAAGGTGGTCTATCTGGTACAATTGGTCTTCTAGTGTATGGATTTATTTGTAACCAGCTTAAGCTCAAAGAAATGAGGCTCTTTCACGAAAGCCTTAAAAAAAGATGGCTTAAACTACGCAATATTCAAGGAGAAGTAAACGAGGCTGACAACATATGAAAAACATAAAAAACTTCTGTATTATCGCGCATATTGATCACGGGAAATCTACCCTGGCTGATCGATTTTTGGAATTGACTGGAACTATTGAAAAGAGAAAGATGTCCACTCAGATTCTCGATACTATGGAGCTCGAACAAGAACGTGGTATCACTATCAAATTGCAGCCAGTACGTATGGAATACAAAGAACACACTCTAAACCTGATTGACACTCCAGGACATGTAGATTTCACATACGAAGTTTCCAGGTCACTCGCAGCAGTAGAAGGTGCAATTCTTCTAGTTGACGCAACACAAGGTGTACAAGCACAAACTATTGGTAACTTATACCTTGCTCTTGATCAAAATTTAAAAATTATTCCAGTACTCAATAAAATTGACTTACCAAATGCCGATGTAGAAAAAGTAAGTGCGGAAATTATCCACCTCATAGGATGTAAAAAAGAAGACATCCTAAGTTGTTCAGCAAAGACTGGAGAAGGTGTAGAAAAAATACTTGAACGCGTAATAGAAGAAGTACCGTCACCACCAATAGAAGACCATGAAAATCCACGTGCACTTATCTTTGATTCTTTTTATGATGATTATCGTGGCGTAGTAGCATCAGTTCGTGTAATGAGTGGTGAATTCAAAAAAGGTGATCAAATAAAATTCATGAAGACAAAACGAACTGCTGAAATACTCGACATAGGACACCATTCACCTAAATTAATTTCAGATGGAATACTTGAAAATGGACAAATTGGTTACATTGTAAGTGGTCTCAAAGAGTTAGGAGATGTCCGTGTTGGTGATACAGTTACTCTTGAAAAAAACCAAGCAGAAAAACCATTAGACGGATATAAAGAAGTAAAACCAATGGTGTTTGCTGGAATCTTCCCGCAAGAAGGAGACGACTACAATGCTTTGCGCGATGCGATGGATAAATTGAAGCTCAATGACTCGGCACTGTTTTATGAACCAGAACATTCCCAAGCCCTAGGTTTTGGTTTTAGGTGTGGCTTTCTTGGAATGTTGCATTTAGAAATTTTCCAAGAGCGTTTACGACGTGAATTCGGACTCCATATTGTTGCGACTGTTCCAAGTGTTGCTTATCATGTATTTCAGACAAATGGGAAAGATATTATTGTAAAGAGTCCGCAAGACTTACCAGAGGTGCAGCAAATTGAACATATTGAAGAACCATGGATGATTATGGATATAATTACACCTGAAGAATATATTGGAAATATAATGAGTCTTATATCTGATAGAAAAGGAATCTATATGAATACTGAATATTTAAGTGCTGGTTCAAATCAGCGAGCAATGCTACATTATGAAATACCACTTGCATCTCTGATTACTGATTTTTATGATAAATTGAAAACAGTAACAAGTGGATATGGCTCTCTTAATTATGACTTTAAAAATTATCAAAAAACTGATGTTGTAAAGCTCGATATTTTAATAGCTGATGAATCAGTAGAGGCACTATCAACTCTTGTCTGGCGTGATGGAGCATTTAAAATTGGTAAAAAAATTATAAATTCTCTAAAAGATACACTACCTAGACAGCAGTTCGTAATAAAACTTCAAGCATGTATTGGCGGCAAAGTAATTGCTGGTGAACGAATATCTGCCATGAGGAAAGATGTTACTGCAGGATTATATGGTGGAGATGTCACACGTAAACGAAAAGTTCTCGAAAAACAAAAGAAAGGTAAAAAGAAAATGATGGCTATGGGTAAAGGAAAAGTAAATATTCCACCAGAAGCATATTTGGCTGTTCTTAAACGTTAACATTGATTTCACAGATTATTTTGGATTTCATTGATCATGTTTACACAATCTGTGAAATCCAAAGTTAAATCAGTATAATCAATGTTATATGTACAACTCAAAAATCATTAAGAAAATATGGACAGTGATTGGTATCATTGCAATCTTTGCTATGGTCTTCTTCACTATCATGCCAGCTTTCTACTAGTATGTCCAAAATTGCCATAGCTATAGCACTCTTACCTCCTGATGACGTAATGGATATTTGTGTAGACCTATGCAATACATACAGAGATAGCTCTGGTAGTCCTCCACTAAATAACACAGGCAACTTGCCACATATCTCATTATTTTTTGGAACAATTGAAGAAAATCAACTTGAAAATCTTTATACCAAAATAGAAGATGTTATAAAAGATTTCAAACCAATCGAAACATCGCTTGAAGATCTAACAAAAATAACACGTCCAGTTGGATATTCATCATATTTTTTACAAATTTAAAATACTAACTATTTAAAAAAGTTACACGAAACATTCGTGACGGAATTAAGTGAATATCACCCAGAAAACACAACTGAGAAAATGTATTTTAAAAACAAAGACGAGGAAATAAATAAAAAAACATTCTTTTGGGTTGATAACTATATTACTGGATCAAGCCTTGAAAAATATTGGCCACACATCACACTCAAAGGATGTGATAAGCCTAAGTATAACGATCTACCAAAGAAATTTATTGCCAACAGAATTGCTATATGTCATCTCGGTGATCATTGTACATGTCGTAAAGTTCTTTGGGAAACAAAGTTATAATCAGTGAAATCATTTTTTAATCTGTGGAATCAATGTTAAAAAAATGGAAGGTCTTATCTGACCCACCACAATCTTTTTTTGAAGAATTTCCTGAGCTACCGCGTACGGTAGCTTCTTTGCTATATCATAGAAATATAAAAACACAAAAAGAAATTGATGAATTCTTGAATCCCGACTACTCAAAAGATGTGCACGATCCATTTCTTTTCAAAGACATGGAAAAAACAATAAAACGTATTTTCAAAGCTGTAGAAAAAAAAGAAAAGATCGTTGTGCACGGAGATTATGATGCTGACGGAGTTACAGCCTCAACAATACTTGTTTCAACACTAAAGGCAATTGGATCTGAAAATAATGATATATTCCTCCCCCACCGAGAAACTGATGGATATGGTTTGAACACAAATACTATTCAAAAATTATCTGATGAAAAAACCAATCTTATTATTACATGTGATTGTGGAATTAGTAATGTAGAAGAAGTAAAATTAGCTACAAAACTAGGAATTGACGTAATTATCACAGACCATCACTCAGTGCCTGAAAAACCCCCAAAAGCCTTTGCAATTATTCATCCAACAGTAGATGCTAATTATCCATGCAAAACATTAGCTGGTGGAGCTGTGGCGTTCAAACTCATGCAAGGAATTTTACAAAAACATAAAGAAAAAAATGAAACTCTTTCAAATGGACAAACTCATGAACAATTTGAAAAATGGATGCTCGACATGGTGGCAATCGCAAGTGTGGCTGACATGGTGCCACTAGTTGGTGAATCACGTACACTTACCAAATATGGTCTCATTGTGTTAAACAGAACTAAACGCATTGGATTACAAAAGTTATTCCTTGAGTCAGGGTTGATTGAAGAAGATGGTACAAAAAAACGAGAAATTGATGCACATACTATTGGGTTTCAAATTGCACCACGTATCAACGCAGCAGGTCGCATAAATCATGCTAATGTGGCGTACAACCTCATGATGGCGCAAAATGATACAGATGCAGCTAATCTTGCTCGTGAACTTGATAGCAATAACAAAGAACGACAGCAAATGACTGAGACACTTCTAAAAGATTCACTCACACAAATTGAACCAGATCAAAAAGACAGTCCAATACTATTTGTACTTGGCAAAGGTTGGTCTACTGGCCTTGTGGGTCTTATTGCAGGCAGGCTCAAAGAAAAATACTACAAACCATCTATTGTTATGGCAGAAAATGATGGTGAAATTACTGGATCTGGTAGAAGTATAGATGGATTTAATGTAATAGAATGTTTCCAGGAAATACCAGAGCAATTCACCAAGTTTGGTGGTCACCCTATGGCATGTGGATTCACTCTGGAAGATGGAAAACTCGAGAGTTTCAAACAAAAACTTATAGAAAAATTTGAAGAAAAAACAAAAGACATAGATCTTTCCCCCACACTTGATATTGATGCAGAGATTAATCTTGAAGATGTTGATTGGGATTTATATGATATACTAGATAAGTTCAAACCATTTGGACAGATGAATGAAAAACCAAGATATCTTGCGCGTAATGTTGAAATAAAAAATGTCCAACCTCTTGGGAAAGATAGAAAACATATAAAGATTTTTTTGGAAAATGGAAACAATACACTCACAGCAATAGGATGGAATATGTGTAATGGAGGCACTACAAATTGGTGCGAAGAATTAAAACAAGGCGATAAAATAGATCTTGTATTTGAAATTGATCTAAATGAATGGAATGGAAATCGAGAATTGCAATTGATGATAGTAGATCTTCGTCTGTCATCCTGAGGGAGCTAAAGCGACTGAAGGATCTCTCTTAAGTTATTCTGATTCAATTCACTAAACATTTATCAAAAAACGAACGAAGTAAGAAAGATTCTTCACTGCGTTCAGAATGACAAACTCTATGAAACTAACAATATTTGCCGACGGTGGCTCTAGAAATAATCCTGGCCCTGCTGCTACAGGTGTAGTTATAAAAAATGAACAAGGTAAAACCATTGCCAACTATGGCGAATATCTTGGTGAACAAACAAATAACTTTGCAGAATATTCTGCAGCAGTCTCAGGACTCAAAAAAGCAAAAGAGCTTGGTGCCACAGAGGCTGAACTTATAGTGGACAGCAAGCTCGTATGTGAACAACTTAACGGTAATTGGAAGGTAAAAGAACCAACACTTCAAAAGTTATTTGTTCTCGCATGGAATGCAATGCAAGAATTCAAAAAAGTAAGTATCAAACATACATTGCGTGAAGGAAACAAAGAGGCTGATGCTGAGGTAAATAAAATTCTCGACAATCAATAGATTTGTTCTAAAAACAAAAAACTCCCACTATGGGAGTTTTTAAATATCTAATTTCCATTATTTTAATTCATCACCTAACTCATCTAATAATTTCTTCACTTTACGATTTACCTTCTTTGGTACGTCAACAATAACTTTCACATACTGATCCCCTCGTCCATGATGATGTAGGCGTGGTACACCAAGTCCTTTAAGCTTAAATTTTTGATGAGACCCTGTGCCCGGAGGAATAACAAGTTTCTTATTTCCCTCAAGTGTTTCAATCTCTACTTTGTCACCAATTACAGCTTGTGGATATGAGATAGTAGTCTCTGTATGAATATCATCTCCTCTACGCTCGTATCCCTTCTCAGGCTTCACATGGATTTTTACATATAAATCTCCAGGAACACTACCTACTCCAGCATTTTCACCTTTACCAGAAAGTCTAATGGATTCTCCTTCTGAAATACCGGCTGGAATTTCTACTTTGTAATTTGATTCACTCCGTACAGTACCATCTCCTCCACAATGTTTACACATCTTTTCTGGCACTTGTCCTGTACCTTGGCATTTGGAACATGCCACAACTTGTTGAATTGCACCAAGCATAGTTTGCTGCACATGACGAACTTGTCCTTGCCCATTACAATCATCACATTTCTTAGTTTTTGCACCAGGCTCGGCACCAGAACCCTTACAGATATCACATGCATTATTTTTGGTAAGTTTAATCTCACGCTCTACTCCAAACACTGATTCTCGAAATTCTAGTTGCACATCAATCTGTACATCATTTCCACGGGTTTGACCACGACCTCTTGTACGTCCGCCACCAAATCCAAACATGTCTCCAAACAAATCTCCTAGATCAATTCCACCACCAAATCCACCACCTTGGAAACCTCCGCCTCCGCCACGAGTAGCGTTCATAAAGTCGTCCCAATTCATTCCACCACCAAATCCACCTTGTTGCGCAAAATCAGCACCAAATTGATCGTACTGTTTACGCTTACTTTCGTCCCCTAAGACTTGATAGGCTTCGTTTATTTCTTTAAACTTTTTTTCATCTCCATCCTTTTTATCTGGATGGTATTTGTGTGCGAGTTTACGAAATGCTTTTTTGAGTTCGTCTGCACTGGAATTTTTTTCAGCACCTAAAATCTTGTAATAATCTTTTCCCATGTTATTTATAATTACTGTGTCACCTGTTTCCAAATGATTACTGAGTCATTGTTTAAATTTGTAAGTTCGAGTGTTTCTGAATCTACAACCTGTACATAATAATCTCCATAAATATATGCCTGCTCAGTCATAAGTGTGAGACCATTTATACCATATTCCCATTCCCCTTTTTCTTCTACAGAGTATTCCCCATCACGCTTGGACTGCATCTGCCATGTATAATCTGATTCTATATTAAAAATACGCATACCGCCAGTCTCCAGATCTTCTGTCCAGACACCAATTACTAAATCTTCTTCTGGTTCAACACCAACGTGCTCCCAGATTTCTCTAAACTCTTTTCCTTCCAGAATAATTTTATTCTCTTCAATAACTACGTTATCAAACACTCTATCAGAATATACTTTTGAATTAAATGTTAAAACACCCTCTACAAGTGTCCATGTACCATTATCAAATGGTCGTTCGTGTAAAAAAGAGGCAAAAGCACCGTCTTTTTCTAAAATAATTTCTTCATAATCTCCTTCGATAACCGACCAAGAACCTATAATATATCCAGCATTTTCTACCTTCATGAACATTGGATTAAAATCAAGAGGTTCCTGAGAACCATCCTCTTCAGAAAATAATGTACAACCTCCAAGGAGGATAACAAAAGAAAGTAAAAATACTATTTTTTTCATACAAAAAAAATTAATGATGTTCTATTGCCAAATCCATTATAAGCATAAAAAATGCAAACAACGGAAAAAGAATAAGTAAAGCAGTCCTACTCATTCCAAAAAGTAATGAGATGATGGAAGTCAAAGCAAATAACATGAGTAGCCCAATAAGAAGTACCCACATGCGATGACGACGTGCATGTTCACGTTTTTGACTAAAGAAAAGACGCATAGAGATTAAGTTAAAAGTTATAAAGTTTATAAAGTTAAAAAGTTACTACATATTAAGTTCTTTATGAGCTTTTAAACTTTAAGAACTTTTCAACTATTACATTATACCATAGAGAGGCGAAGATTACCTCCGCCCCCCTATGAACTCTGAACTAAGAACTAAGAACTTTTCTCGTCACCATCCACTACTTCTCCTTCAACGCTTTCGCCCTCATCTGGCTTTTTCTCTTCTCCAGGTGCTCCTGCTTCAGGATTTTCACCAGCGGCTGCTTTTTGGTCTTCTTGTTCTTTTTGGTACATTTTCATACCAATAGCTTGAGCAGATGTAGTAAGTTCTTCAGATACTTTTTTAATCTCTTCCATATCTTCGGATTCCAAAGCTTTTTTAAGAGCTTCGACGCCTTCTTCTACTTTTTTCTTTTCTTCCTCTGTAATTTCAATCTTTTTCTCTTCTACATCTTTCATCATTTTCTCAGTAGTATAGATCATAGTGTCAGCAGTATTTTTGATATCAATCATCTCACGCTTTTTCTTGTCTTCTTCTGCATGAACTTCACCTTCTTTTTTCATCTTATCAATCTCATCATCAGAAAGACCACTAGACGCTTCAATACGAATTGATTGTTCTTTGTTAGTTGCTTTGTCCACTGCCTTAACATTCAAAATTCCATTAGCGTCAATATCAAATGTTACTTCCACTTGTGGTACACCACGTGGTGCTGGTGGAAGACCATCCAACATAAATCTACCAAGAGACTTATTGTCAGTAGCCATCTCACGTTCACCTTGAAGCACATGGATTTCTACACTTGGCTGATTGTCAGCTGCAGTTGAGAAAACCTGTGACTTACTTGTAGGGATAGTAGTATTACGTTCAATAAGTTTTGTAGATACACTTCCCAAAGTTTCTAATCCAAGTGAAAGAGGTGTTACATCAAGAAGTAAGATATCTTTTCCAAGATCTCCCTGAAGCTGTCCGGCTTGAATAGCGGCACCAGTTGCTACTACTTCATCTGGGTTTACACTTGAGTTTGGTTTCTTACCAAAGAATTCTTCAACTTTTTTCTGAACCAAAGGCATGCGTGTCATACCACCAACAAGAATAACTTCATCAATATCAGCTTTCTTAAATCCTGCGTCGGTAATAGCTTTTTCTACAGGAACCATAGTCTTTTCTACAAGTTCTGTTACAAGCTCTTCTAATTTAGCGCGAGTAATCTTCATGTTCAAATGTTTTGGACCTTCTGCTCCAGCGGTAATAAATGGTTCATTTATTTCTGACTCTGGAGTACTTGAAAGTTCAATCTTTGCTTTCTCAGCAGCGTCTTTTACACGTTGAAGTGAAAGTGGATCTGAACTAAGATCTACACCTTCTGACTTCTTGAATTCTTCTAAAATATATTCAATAATTTTTTGATCAAAGTCATCACCACCAAGATGTGTATCACCATTGGTAGATCTTACTTCCACTGTTGAATTTCCATCGTCATGTGAAATTTCTAGAATTGAAATATCAAATGTACCACCACCAAGATCATAAACTGCAATTTGTTGATCGTCTTTTTTATCAAAACCATATGCAAACGCTGCTGCTGTTGGTTCGTTGATAATACGAGCAACCTTAAGTCCTGCAATCTCCCCAGCATCCTTAGTAGCTTGACGTTGTGAATCATCAAAATATGCAGGAACTGTAATTACTGCTTCTTCAATTTTTTCACCAAGCTTTTCTTCTGCATCAGCTTTTAGCTTGCGCAAAACCATGGCTGCAATTTCTTGAGGTGTATAATCTTTGTCTCCCATTTTTACTTTTACACGATCTCCATCTGGTACAATTTCAAATGGTGCATGCTTTTTAATCTCTGCAACTTCAGCGTCACTAGGTCTACGTCCAATAAGACGCTTTATTGAGTGAAGTGTATTTCCAGGATTAGTTACTGCCTGACGCTTTGCAAGCTGGCCCGTAAGCATCTCCCCTGTCTTAGTTTGTGCAACAACTGAAGGTGTTGTTCTGTTTCCCTCTTTATTTTCTAAAATCTTTGGCTGCCCACCTTCTGTGATAGCCATACATGAATTAGTTGTTCCTAAGTCGATTCCTAATATTTTTCCCATATGTATATTCGTTATTAAATTTATTTATTGATTATTTTATTGTAATGATTGACCTTTTACCTTTACTCCATCGACTTCCAAACTTAATTCTTTTATGAAAGCAAAAACCTTTTTGTACTGTACATGTATTTTTGAACCATTGTGGTCAAACTCTTTTCCATTATCTAGTTCTTCTTTTGATACAATAGATCCGATCTTTTTCTTCTCACCATTTTCATCAATAAGAAGATCTATTTCTTTACCTTTGAAACTCATACCTTCCCAAGTGAGAATAAAAGTTCTATTATTGTTTGGATATGTCATTGATGCCATATGTTTTTATTATTATGCTAAGTAATTATATATCTTATTCCTTATTTCTTACTTCTTATTCCCTTTTTTAACAACCTTCACACTAACTTTCTTAACTTCTGTAGGTGAAGCTTTTGGACAAGTGATTTTCAAAACACCATCCTCAAACTCTGCAATTACATCATCTTCTATCACTTGCGCTGGTAACGCAACCTGACGATAAAACGAACCACTACGAACTTCTTTGCAATAATAATTTTTTTCTTCCACTTCACGTTCTTTCTTACTTTCACCTTGTATAGTCAAAACACTTTTTTCAACGCTAACTTCTACATCTTTTGGATTAATACCAGCAAGAGATGTTTCGACCATTACATCAGTCTTGGTCTCATACACGTCAACCGCAGGCACGAAACCTCTTTGTTGTATTGCATTATTCCTTATAGAAGGAAGATTTCTCATCATATTTTCCATTTCAGTAAATGGATCGTAAATTTTTGGTAACATATTTTTTGGATTAATTTTTAATTTAAAATTTTCAATTTACAAACAATTTTAATTGTCTTAATGTTTTAATATTTAAAATTATATGATTGTAAATTGTTTTAAAATTTCTAATTGTAAATTTCAAATTATTTAGCAACAATTACTCTTGCCACTTTGATAACTTTATCTTTCATTTTATATCCACCATCTACTTCACGGAGTATTCGTCCAGCGTCTTCTTCGCTTTCTTCTTCTCCTGCAGCTTCATGAAGTTCTGGATTAAACATTTCACCTTCAGTTCGAATTTCTACGACACTGTGATCTTCCAGAATCTTTCCAAACTGTTTCATAATATATTCAACTCCTTTTGCCCAGTTCTCCCACTTACTATTCTCTTCTCCATGTTCCATGGCAAATGCTTTTTTGAAATTATCATATACAGGAATAAATTCTTCCAAAATAGTTTGTTCGCTCATACGAGCCCACTCTCCACGCTGATCCAAAATTTCTTTTTGTAAATTTTTATAATCTGCTTGTGCACGCTGCCAACCAGATTTGTATTCTTCCGCTTCTCTTAAATTATCATCACAATCTTTACATTTTTTTGAAAATATTTTCTTTTTTTCTTTTTTAATAAAAAAATCTTTCATTACATCTCTGTTTTCTTTTGCAACACGTTCATCTTGAAAAACCTCTTCTGGAGTAAGCCATTCATACGATGTTCCTTCTCCGTCCAAAATTATCTCTTGATTTTCATCAGCCAAATCTGCACGGTATCCAAATGATATTAAATGCCTTGTTCCGTTTACAAATCTTTCGTCATGTATAAACTCAATCATTCTCACAAATTCAATATTTATGACATCAAGATTTGTCTCTTCTTTTATCTCACGTATTGCATTTTCTTCCAATGTCTCACCAACATCTACATGGCCACCAGGCAAAGCCAACATACCATTCCATTTTGGTGCATTTACAAATAATATTTTTCCTTCTTTGTTGAAAATAAATACTCCTGTGACTACACTTGGGTCTTTTTCTGCTCGTCTTTTTTGATGTGCTTCATCAAATGTATTTATATCTGACATAAGTATTATAAAGATTTTTGTAAATAATCTATAAATGAAGAACCTTGCGCATAATCCATACGAAGAGGTCCAAGTATTGCAAATAAAGCACCTTCATCAAGTCTTCCACCAACGAGACCACACATATTACCAAACGGATTGTTCTGCCCAACTAAGACTTTTGGATTTTCTTTATCCAATAGTTCAAAAACAGATTCAATTCTATCCTCAACTTGATCAAAAATTGTTGAGACACTTACTGTATACGCATAATCACGAAATTCTGGCTGAGAAAATAAATTACTCATACCTGTGTAATACAGAGAATCTTCGTCAAATGCAACAATAACTGCGCTTTGTGATTTTTCTGCAATATACTTTGCAATTGTTTTTAAATATTGTTTTCTATCACTATCCAAAGCAGACTCTAATTCTTGCTGCACTTTCTTTGGGAGTGATTTTGGTTTCATTATATGCTCGACATAATACTGATACCCTATTTCTGTCGGCATACGTCCAGATGATGTATGAGGATGTGTGAGATATCCCTGCTCTTCTAGATCTCGCATTTCATTTCGTACAGTAGCTCCGCTCACTTCTAGACCACATTCTTCTACCAAAAATTTAGAGCCTACAGGCTCTGCATTTTGTGTATAACTGTCTACAATAAGACCTAAAATTTTCTCTTTTCTCGTTTCGAGCATATTGTCACTCTCATGATTACAGTGATAATTCTATCATTATCACTCTACCATGTCAAATGATAATGTTTGTGGATAAAAAAACCCACCATACAAGATGGTGGATCTTAAGTTTTATGTCTTAAATCTTAAGTCTTTTCCTCTTCTCCCTCTGGAACCTTTGCTACACGCTTGAACTCTGAAACGTTACCAATCTCACTAAGAAGAATATTTTCTATATAGATACCACGTGGATAAAATATACGCTCTAACTCATTTTTAAGCTCTGTCTCCATAGAATCACGCTTTGCACCAACAATCTCTTCTTGATCAAACCTACTTGCAACCATTCTCATTCGACTACGGATTGTAGGACGAATAATCTTTTCTACGAAATCTTCACCAATAGTTTGCCAAATATGCGGGATCTGATGAATATCTAGACGCAAAAGCACTGTTCCCTCTACTGCAATACGCTTGCTATCTTTCGTAACTGCAGCGATTGGCACATCACCCATTGCTTTTAGGTTTTCTGGGTTAAAATCACGACTAATACCATACTCAAGTGTCTGAGTATTGAATAATTTGGCTTTTTGCCAAAAAGGAATCTTGAAATGAAGACCTGGGGTCAATACTTTTTTCAAAACTCCACGACCAAGATCATATACACATGCCACATATCCAGGTGGAACATATATAAATAAGCCCTTGAGGACGTCCTCCATGACAAATGAATACATGAGTTTATCGAGTGAATCTCCAGCCATATTGTGCTAGGTTAAGCTTTTTTTACTGCTTTCGCAGATTTAAATAATAGTTTTATAAACTGGTGGACTATAGCAGAAAATATCAAAGATGTCAAGATGAACACTGACTTTACCATAGGAAGCCACCATAGAACAAGGAAGGACGCCAATGGAAATAATATGAAATAAAATAGGTCAGATTGAGATATTGTTGGTTTTCTATCCTTATAATCAAGGTATATTTCTAATAATAAGAATAATCCTACTGCGCCTGACCACACTATATCATGAGTTGCCCCTAGATCAAACCCAAAAAACATAGTATTGATGCTTCCTGGAAAATTTATACCATCATAAAGCACTTTCAAAATACGCTCGCCAGTAATCCCCTGTATAAATACCTGATACAACAATACCAATACGAGCAATTGAACACCAAGTGTAACAATAGTTGTCCAAGGTTTAATTTTACGTTTTTTAATGACTTTTCGTAATTCTTCTTTTTTGAGAACCTCATCATTGTGATACTCCTTGTCTATGCGTTTCATCTCATCTATAACACCGATGTTCTTTATTTTATTTTTTTCCCCAATGATAGTAAATGGAAGAAGAAATAAACGCAATCCAATGGTCAGGTAAACAATAGCCCATCCAAGATTTTGGTCAGCCCAATTATTATATAGCCAAATAAGCGCGTTAAACAACGGCTTATACAGAAAATCGTTCCAAATAATTTCTAACATATAGATATATAATATCAAATTTACCTATATAGCGCAATCATACTGTGACTAAGTGCCATTGACAATATTACAAAAATAATGTTTAATCATCACGATAGTCTCGTAGTAGAGTGTACATAACCGCCAATCATATCCATACACTACTTGCGGTGATATAGGAAAAGACGGCGGATAGGACACGATTCCACTACTGCGATACGCAACAAAGGCTCTTGAGGGATATGCTCTCATGAAGGTGCCCCATCCCCTCGCGGACCCTTCAGATATCGAAAACCTACTTTGTACTTCGAAGTACGTCTCGAGTTCAGTAGTAGTAGGTTGTAGATTGCGTGCTTCGGCACGAACACCCTCTCGAGTCTTTTTTGTGGGCCTGTAGCTCAGCTGGCAGAGCGGCGGAATTTCCTTTATTGCCTGGGGGATTTTCTGCGGCCGGAGGTTCGATACCTCCCAGGCCCGCCCACGACACCTTGGTCGATACATTACGCAGTATCGACCAAGGCCCCCTAATTTCATATTTAAACAAAAACTGACCTATAAGGTCAGTGTTTTTATATAAGTCACTATTCCTTCCTAAGAGCTACTATAGGATCCAAATTTGCAGCTTTCTTAGCTGGATAAATACCAAAGAATAACCCTACAAATGTAGAAAAACTTATTGCTAAAACTATAGAATAAAGAGGAACAGAAAAAATCCAATCTAGCCCATAACTCACTGCACCATAATATATTGCATATGACACAAAAAATCCCAAAATTACCCCAACCACACCACCAGCTGAAGTCAGCATCATTGCTTCTATCAGAAACTGCCACAAAATATCTTTATTTTTTGCACCAAGAGATTTTCTTAAACCAATTTCAAATGTTCTTTCAGCCACTGTTACGTACATTATATTTGTAATGCCTACCCCAGCCACAATGAGAGAAATACAGACAAGAGCAACCAAAAGTAAAGTTATTCCACCAACAATTGTACCAAGCATATCTTGTATTTCGTCCATTGTTGTTACTTGAAAATCATCCTTGTCAGGATCTGTAATATCATGCCTATCTCTAAGCAAATACTCTACATCAGCTTTTGTCTGATCAATTTTTGTCATGTCTATTACACGACCCATTATTCCCATCACATAGTCGGTACCAAGAAGTCTCTTTTGCAACGTCTTTGTAGGGATATATACTAAATCATCATAATCAAAACCAAACGAAGCTCCACGCTCAGCCATTACTCCTACGACCTTATAAGATTTACCGCGTATATATACATTTTTTCCTACTGCGCTATCTTCACCAAAAAATTCTTCTTTGATTCCATATCCTATAACTAAAACTTGAGCAAGAGAATCTTCTTCTGACTTTTCATAAAATCTTCCCTCTTCAAAAGACATCTTTTCTACTTTTGACGCGTTCGCTCCATAACCAAATAATATTACTGTTTTGTTTTCTCCACCATACTTAAGAACTTCTTGGCCAGTAACATAATCATAAGTTGAATCAATATTTTCATGTTTTTCGATCTCTTCTGTGTCTGCATTTTTAAGTGTAGTAATAGTGACACCACTTGCCATTCCTGTAGCACTTCCTGTTTCACCCTTACCTGGTATTCTGACCTCAATATTAAGTGCATTTGGATTATATATATCAAGCTCACCAACAATCAAACCTTCAAGCCCTCTGCCAGCAGATAATATTATTACAACTGACGCAATACCAATACCAAGGGCTATGGTAGTCAAAGTCGTACGTAATTTCTGACGCATAAGAGTTGAAAATCCAAGTTGTATAGTATCTTTTAATAACATAATATTATTCGTAACGTAATGCTTCAATTGCATTTAATTTACTTGCACGACGTGCAGGAATTATTCCAAATACAAGCCCTATACCAATTGACACACCACACCCAAGCAAAATAGATGATACGGTAATAACAAGATCCCACTTATATCCCATTTTCTGAGCGACATACGCAACTAACACAGAAATCAAAACACCAAATAAAATACCAAGTACTCCTCCCACAAAAGTAATAACAACAGATTCTACTAAAAATTGTAAAGTGATATCACGTGACTTAGCACCAACTGCTTTTCGCAGACCAATCTCACGAGTACGCTCTTGAACAGTTGCCAACATGATATTCATAATACCAAAACCACCAACAACAAGTGCGATAGCAGAAATAGCGACTAAGAAAAATTTAAGAGCATTAGTAACGGTTGATAGGGCCTCCAAACCTTGGGCCATAGATCTAACCACAAAATCATCTTTTTCATCAGAATCCAAATCGTGTCGATCTCGCAAAATACTTCTCATACTCTCCATTGCCTTTTCTACATTTTCTCCAGTGTCTACTTTTGCCCTCACCATACTCACATGATCTATCCCCAAAAGTAATTTTTGAACAGTACTAATTGGCACAAACACTTGATCATCTTGATTTTGAAAACCACTTATACCCCTCTTTTTCATCACACCGATGACTGTAAAGTTTACTTTTTTAATTCTAATTTTTCGCCCAACAGCATTTTGATCACCAAATAATTTTTCTTTCACTTCATCACCGAGCACTACAACGCGTGCAACGCCTTTCTCTTCATCTTCACTAAAAAATCTACCTTCTACCACATTTGTGTCTTCCACATCTAGATAGCTTGCTGTAGCACCAGTAAACGTCGTATTAACAGTCGTGTCTTCCAAAGTAATCGTCTCATTACCACTCACATACATTGCTAACGCTTCTATACAATCACACCCTTTTTTTTCAATTTCTTTTCCATCTTCATATGTAAGTGTAGTAATCACAATACCCATGACTGATGCAGGCGGACCATCTTCTTCTGCTGCCCCAGGCATAACACCTACAATATTAGATCCAACACTTTTTATTTGATTGAGAATAAGACTCTGTGCGCCAGCCCCAACTGACATTACAATAATAACCGCCATGACACCAATAATAATTCCAAGCATAGTCAAAAACGACCGCACTTTACTACGAGTGATTATTTTCCATGAACCAGTAATACTTTCAACAAAATTCATAAAATAGTTTGTAAACTTATTTCGTTAATTCTCCATTCTCTTTTGCCCATTGACGTTTTTCTACACGATGATCCTCTACAATTAAACCGTCCTTTACTTTCACAATTCTTTTGGAATGTTCGGCAGTATATCTTTCATGAGTAACCAAAATAATTGTATTACCATCCTCATTTAAATCTTGCAAAATTTTCATAACCTGTAAACCAGATTTGGAATCAAGATTTCCCGTAGGTTCATCAGCAAATACAACATCTGGCTTATTTACCAAAGCACGAGCAATAGCTACTCGTTGTTTTTCACCACCAGATAATTTGTTTGGCGTATAGCCTAGCCTGTGTTCTAACCCAACTTTTATTAATAATTCTGTTGCCCTTTCTATTCTTTCTTTTTTGGGCATATCTGTATACAAAAGTGGCAACATTACATTTTCAAGTGTAGTAGATCGATTCAAAAGATTGAAAGACTGAAAAACAAAACCTATTTTTTTACTTCTCATTTCTGCTAATTCATCGTCTTCTAATTGACTAACATCTTGATCTTCAAAATGATAAGTTCCTGTACTTAATTTATCCAAAAAACCTAATATATTCATTAGGGTTGATTTTCCAGATCCAGACGGACCCATGACAGCCACAAACTCACCCTGATCAATATTAAGGTCAATTCCATGAAGAACTTTGGTAACGACCTCTTCATTTTCAAATTGTTTTTTAAGATTTTTTATTTTTATAAGTGATTTCATAACGTTATTTTATAAAGTCTTTATAAACTTTCTACTTATCTATTAATTCAAAATGTTTATGATGTTAACATTAATATAGTACTAGGGCTGGTGTGGGACTACGGTGCCCGAGTTAGGAAAGGGGGGCTCCTTAACCGGAGTCTTGGTCGGCCGTCAGATGACGCAGTTGAGTCTCAACAGGCAAGAACTATGTTTTAGAAGAAGAGACTGCACACTGTCTGACTCTGGCGATAAACCGCCTTCGGAGGTTCAAATCCTCGCCCGTTACCCACACCCCCGGACTTGATCGTGGTCGCTATCAACGCGACCGCTTCCACATAGCCCGCGACTAATACTCTGGGGCGAGACCTAAGGTTTGCCTTATGCATTCCACAGGTCTCGTCCCACGGCTCTCGACTAATCAAGCTCTTTCCCAATCTACCACGCCTTCCAAATACTCATCTTTTATCTTTTCAAAATATTCTTTTGTGGCTTCGTATTCATTTGGGATAACCCCATCCAAAATTGCGTCTTCAAGCGCTTTTTTTATTTTACCTACAGTTGGTCCTGGTTTTAGACCACACTCTTTCATAATCTCTTCACCACGCACAGGAGACTGAAACGCTCTTAGCTTATCTTTTTCAAGAACCTCTTCAATTCGTTTTTCCAAAAGATCATAATTTCTTAAACGTTTGTTTAATTTTTTTGGATTACCAGTAGTAATATCACTACGACAAAGCATAAGAAGATCATTCAGATCATCTTGTAAATTTACTACAAGACGGCGCACAGGACTATCAGTCACACCATCATCCATAAGTGCAATGGGTTGTTGATGCCAACGTACGAGGTGTGCAACATATTCTGTATCATCCTTACTCATACGAAGTCGTTTCCCAATTTGTCGCACAATCTTTCGTCCCAAGTGTTCATGCATATCAAAAGCCCATCCACGACCTTTTATAAATTCTTTTGTTCCTGGCTTACCAATATCGTGCATTAGTGCTGCAAAACGCAACAACACCTTATCACTACGCTCTGCCAAATTGTCTACAACACGAAATGTATGATTCAAATTATCTTTGTGTCCACTACCATACGTCTCTTCCACACCAGCCAAATTACACACTTCTTTTAAAAACTCCTCCATAAGTCCTGTATCATACAAAAGCCATAAACCAACTGAGGGTTTAGGTGTGGCAAGTAGTTTGAACAATTCCTCTTGAATACGCTCGGCAGAAATTATTTCTAACCTTTCTTTATTTCGTGCAATTGCACTGAGTGTTTCTTTTTCAATTTCAAAATCAAGTTGAGATGCAAATCTACATGCGCGCATCATACGAAGTGGATCCTCAGAAAATGTTTCATCTGGATCAAGTGGCGTGCGTAATATTTTTTTCTTTAGATCTTCTTGTCCTTGAAAAGGATCTATAATCTTTGAACTAAGACCTGACGCAATAACTTTTCGTGCCATAGCATTGATCGCAAAATCACGTCGTTTCAAATCTTCCTCAAGGCTGACAGAAACAACTTTTGGCTTACGTGAATCTTTGCTATAACTTTCACCACGAGCGCCCGCAAACTCTATTTCAAATAATTTTTCTTTTGTTCCATCTTCTAATTCTTTTGTAAATACATATCTTGCTGTATCAAAATCTGGAAACTCTACCAGACTTCCCTCTCCGTCATAAACACTATCAAACACTTTTGCAAATTCAAGACCTGAACCAACCACAACAAAATCAATGTCTTTCTTTTTCTTTATACCCAAAAGAAGGTCACGTACGTAACCTCCAACTGCATAAGCATCAACATCTTCTTTTTTACTTACATTATAAATTGTTTGTAATATTTTTTTAACACTAATCATATATTTGGTTCAGAGTTCAGAGTCCTTACCACTTATTCAACTTCACGAATAATAACCTCTTGACCCTCTCCAACTCCAGAAATGATTTCAATCAAACCACCATCTCCTCGCAAACCTGTTGTTACAGGAACATCCTTTGCTTCATCATTTTCAAGTACACGAACGTATTTACCTTCATCATTTGTACGAACAACACGTTGTGGTACATAGAGTGCATCTTGTTTCTCTTCAGTATAGAAAAGAACATCAGCAGTCATACCATTCAAAATATTATAATCCTCAGTCTCACCATTATTTCCTAGAGATACCGTCACTGTATAATAAATAACATCTTGAATCACTGTTTCTCCAATTTCTATCTCACTTACACGACCACTAAATTTAACATCACTTCCATATGCGTCAATTGTAATTTGAGTTTCATCACCAGAAGAAATTTTTATAATATCAGTCTCTGGAATATCTACACTTACTTCAAAGTGAGGACTCACTAATTTTATCACTATATCGGTCGCACCAACATATTCTCCGACCTTACCATTTATCTTACCAACAACGCCATTAACAGGAGCTATAATACGTCCTTTATTTCGTGCTGCAACAGCTTGGGAAAGACCTCCATATGCTTCTGCAAGTTGTGCGCGGGCAGATGCTATATCTTCGTCACGTGCAGGATTTTTTGCATCATTATATGTTGCTTCTGCTTGATCTACAAGTGCTTGGTATACATTAATATCTGCCTCTGCTTTTGATTTTGCATTTTCAAGATTAGAGAGTGCCTTATTATATGCAATTGAATATGTAGAGTAACTACTCTTTGCTGTTTCGATTGCCTGTATTTGATTTACTAGAGAAGTATAATCAGCATTTACAAGTCCACGATCAGTTGCAATTCCAGTCTTAAGAGCTGTCAATTCAGCCTGGCTCAGATCCCCAACAGGGATGGTAGAATCGAGCATGCTCGTCACTTTGTATAACAAATCTTTTGCCGCAATTAATGCTGTCTGTGCCTTGTCTGCAGCTGAATTGATTTCTTCTCGTAGCGAATACAATCCAATAGAATTTGCAACTAAATCAAAACTTTGTTTAGCATTTTTTGTTTGATTATATGATGATTTGGCAACATTAAATTTACTCGGATCAAGTGTTGAAAGCACACTTTCATATTCATCATTTGCAAATGTATTATCTACACCCAAAATATTATCTGCCTCATTGAGTGCACCGGCAAGTGTTGTTTGTATAGAAAGAAGTAATGTGAGTGTATCATCATATGCATTTTGTACAATCTGACTGTCTTCTCCACCTTCAGAAAGCTCTAAATTAGATTTGGCTGTATTAAGAGCGGCCTCAGCGTTTGCAACAGTATCTGCAGAAGTTGCTTTTATTTGATTTAAGTTTGCCTCTGCTTGGTCAAGCTTTGCTTTAAAATTTAAAATATATGAATCTGTTTGCCCTGCCAAAACTTTATCTAAATTTGCTTTTGCTCTATTAGCTGAAGCGCTTGCCTGTGCAACACGACCATTGAGTTCTCCTAGTTCTAATTCTGCAATAACATCTCCAACTTTAACTTCTTCATTTGTTTGTTTGTATATTTTACCAAGACGACCACCTGTATCAAATTTCAAATCAAGCTCATTAGCAGACTCGATATTACCTGCAGCATCAACTGTTTGTGACAATACTCCACGTTCAACTTGAACAGTTTCATATGTTGGCGGCTGGTTTGCTTTTTTTATTTTTCCATACACTACACTTACTAAAATAAGACCTACAACTAAAAGTATGTAAAATAACTTTTTTTTATAAAATCTTTTCTTTTTTACTATTTTAATTTCTTTTTCCATATAATTTATTTTTTTAAAATTTTAAGTTCAGATGTAATACTTGATATAAAACCCTTCATAAGCTCTGTTGGTAACAATACAATTGCCCCACCCTTTTCCATTACCACAAATGAATCACCTTTTTTAAGTTCAAGTGAATCACGGAGTTTTTTGGGGATAACAACTTGACCACGTTCCCCAATTGACGCGGTACCATGCATTTCTCCCCATGCATCAAAATGTTTTTTATTCTTCATATAAAAATAATATAAGTATGAAATTACATACTTATCATATCATGCCTATTTAAAAAGTCAATGTGCATATATCTAATCAAGCTTTTGTAAAAAATCCTTAAACGCTCTCCTAGGGTCATGGTTACTAGTGACACAGTGATAAATCACATGAGCAAATGGTGCATGCACATGATATTTACGAACCAACCGCACAAGACATCGAGCTGCAGCCACACCTTCTGTTGTTTGTTTAATTTTTTTCAAAGCTTGTGAAGATGTATGTCCTTTTCCCAAAAACTCTCCTAATATGCGATTTCTACTATCCTCACACAAAGATGTGCCTATAAGGTCCCCTATTCCAGCTAAATTGTAAGCTGTCTGACGTTTGCCACCCATAGCATATATAAGATCTGAAATTTCTCTAAGAGCATATGTCAAAAGTGCTGCTTTTGTATTTAGCCCAAACCCGAGCCCATCACACATGCCAATAGCAATACTATATACATTTTTAAATGATCCTCCTACCTCTACGCCTATAACATCATTTGTTGGGACAAGACGAATATAGTCATTTTCCATTACTTCACGCACGCGCGCAATTGCTCTACGATTTTTTGATGCAACATTCATTGCAGTAAAATGTTTTTTAACCATTTGCCCTGCTACAGCTGGTCCTGAAATCGTTGTAACGTTTTTGCGCAACTTCGGTCGCACGTGTTTCATAATAATATGAGGTATGAGACGCAAATTTTCTGGCTCCACACCTTTTGACACATCTACAATTACCGCATTGTTCTCAATACTACGTGCAGCAAATGATATAGTATGCTCAAGCGCATCACTTGGAACAACTAGAAACACGACGTGTGCCCCGTCAAGAGCATCGTTAATTTTATATTTTGGAATAATATTTTTTGAAAGTTTTACACCTTTAAGATATTTTTTGTTTTCCCCAAACTTCTCAATTTGCTTGAGTGGTAACAAATCTCCTTCCCAATTCCATATACGCACTTCATGTCCATTATCAGCCAAAACTTGGGCCACAGCCGTGCCCATATTTCCTGCTCCGAGAACGGTAATGATTTTTTTTGTATTACTTTTTATACTCATAAAATAATTCAAATGTATTCGGATAATTCAGATTCACAAATATTTTATTTCTCTTTATTATACAATTCGTAATTTAAAATTCTACGTGGTGCAAGATATTTAGAGCGAAAATTAATTAATAACGCAAGACGTAACCCTGAACTCGATAAATATCTTTGACATTGAAAATAATCATCTTTACTTAAAAAACTTACTGTCTTAAATTCAACTACCATTTTGTTTTCTATAATAAAGTCGACTCTATTTCTTCTTTTACTATCCATTCTGGAACCCTGTGAAACATACTTTTCTCTTTCATATTGTATAAAATTTTCTTTCAATAGCTCCTCAAACCTATCTGCATATTCTCGCTCATTCAACATTCTACCAAATTCATTATGTATTTGAAATAATAGACCTATAATTTTATAACTTAATTCTTTGTAGATGAGTTTATCTTGCATATATAAATATGTTAACTCACTCCACACTTTTATTATTTGTTAATCTGAATTATTTGCATTATCCGAATTATTTAAAGAAAAAAAGAATCAAAACCCCAACAATAACCCTATATACAACAAACGGTGTAAAACTCCATTTCTGAATAATTTTCATAAGACCAGTGATTGCAAAGAATCCACTAATAGCTGATACCACAAATCCAATTGTGAGTGATAGTAGACCAATACTACCAAATCCATTTTGAACTAACTCCAAAATTTGTAAAAGTCCCGCAAGTCCAATAACGGGTATACTCATAAGAAATGAAAATTCTGCTGCTGATTTCTTGTTAAATTTTGAAAATAAACCCGCTGTCATGGTAATACCTGATCTTGAAGTTCCTGGAATCAACGCGATGGCCTGTGCACAACCAATAAACAATGTCTGCTTCCAACCCGTCTGACCAAGACTTCTTGTACTAGATTTCTTTTGTGACACACGATCAGCAAAAAATAAAATGATTCCCCAAAATATAAGCCCAAAAGCAATAACAGTAGTAGAACGTAAATTGGTCTCTATCCAATTGTCAAAAAATAAACCAATTATTCCTGCTGGAATGATACTCAATATAAGTAACCAACCCAACTTTCGATCATTTCTAATCTCTTTATTCTTATACAAAAATACAGCACGTAAAATTTTCCACAATTTTTTCCTAAAATATACTACAACTGCAAGCAGTGTTCCTAAGTGCATTATAGTATCAAATGCAAGTCCCTGATCTCCCCACCCAAACAACTTTGGTATAAATACAAGATGACCCGAACTAGAAATCGGTAAAAATTCTGTGATTCCTTGGATAACACCAAGAACTATAGCCTGTATTATTGACATATAGGCTAATTATACCACAAATAACTGGTTTTTTGAACAAAACATGACATATCGCATATACCCAAACGATTTCCTTCTAAAAACGACCCATTTGGTAAAAAAACCAAGAAGGTTTCATTTTTATCAAATTTTCTACATTTTTATCTATTTATAGAGTATACTATTGACAAGACCTCCAAAATATGGTAAAGTCTCGCGTCTTATGCAGGTGGAGCTGCAGGACACATGACGACACGCTGGCGATTTTTTCGCCAGGAGGAGGAACAGTATGCAAGGACGTAATGTCCTGAAACCCCTAGTGGGTTTTCTCGTCATCGCGGCCATCGCATTGGCCGCTCATGGCGCATGGAACATGAACCGAGGAGCCACGTTCGAGGCCACGACCTCGAACATCGCGATCACTGACGCCAACGCCGAACAGGCGTGGGATCACAACGAGGCAAGATCGAACCAGATCGAACGAACGTCTACGGCGGGGTTCGCCGAAGTCGTCGTCGCGGTCGGGCTCGTGATCCTCGCAATCGGGACCTACTTCTACCGTCGTCGCGACGGTATCACGCTGCGAGAAATCGCGGCAATGTTCTAGGGGGACCGCCTATGCACACGTACGACTCGCGCGCCGACCTTTCCACGGACGGCGCCACCCGGGCAGCTCCACCTGCCCATCTCTCCTATATAAATATTTCAATATTTATACAGGAAAACAAAAAACCGCTCAATTATGAAGCGGTTTTTTGTTTGTGCTAAATTTTCTATTTTAATTTTTCTTTCAACTCATCAACTTTGTCTATCTTTTCCCATGAAAACTCATCTCTCCCAAAATGTCCATAACTAGCAGTTGCCTTGTAAATTGGACGTTTGAGATCAAGAGTTTCAATAATTCCTGCTGGAGTAAGATCAAAAACATTTCTTACAGCCTCAGTTAGTTTCTCTTGGTCAACCTTTCCAGTACCAAATGTATCTACAAGTACGCTTGTAGGCTCTGGATAACCAATAGCATATGAAAGCTGTACTTCACATTCATCTGCAAGGTCAGCTGCTACAATATTTTTTGCAATATAGCGTGCCATATATGCTCCAGAACGATCTTGTTTGTTTGGTACTTTTCCAGAAAATGCTCCGCCACCGTGACGACCTTTTCCACCATAAGTATCTACAATGATCTTGCGACCTGTCACACCAGTATCCCCTTGTGGCCCACCAATAACAAACTTACCTGTTTCATTAATATAATATTTAGTATCTTCATCTATATATTCACCACATATAGGGTCAATGATTTCACGACGTACATCCTCTCTAAGTTTCTCTAGAGTAATATCTTCATCATGCTGTGTAGCAACTACTACAGCGTCCACACGTGTAGGCTTACCACCTACATATTCTACAGTAACCTGACTCTTTCCATCTGGACGAAGATAATTTAATTTTCCACTTTTACGCACTTCTGCTAGCTTTTTGGTCAATCCATGTGCGAGCATAATTGGTAATGGCATGAACTCTTTGGTTTCTTTTGATGCATAACCAAACATCATACCTTGATCCCCCGCTCCCTGAGCTTTGTGAGGATGACCTTCTGTTTCTATTTCACCTTGTGCAATATCTGGACTTTGTTCATCTACAGCCACCATTACACCACATGATTTATAATCAATACCATAATCAGCATCAGTGTAACCTATATCTTTCAATGTGTTGCGAACAATTGTTGGAATATCTACATATGTTTTGGTAGTAATCTCACCACCAACAACTACAAGACCAGTCGTAGTGAAAACTTCACAACAACATGCTCCATTTGGATCGTCTGTAAGAACTGCGTCTAGGACTGCATCTGAAATTTGATCACAAATTTTGTCTGGATGACCTTCGGTCACAGACTCAGATGTAAATAAATATTTTTCTGCCATACAAAAAAACGCTTTAAAGCGTTTTGGAAGATAGACACACCCGCCAAAATTGACGAAGGCGGGAAGGAAGTTGTTGAGTAGTAATCCGAAAGGATAAAACCAACCAACAACTAACACCATTTCCCAAAACACATAAATTATTATGAACTTATCTTATCACAATTTAGGCATTTTGTCAACCTCTTCTATACTAAGAATTTCTTCAATATTTGAATACTCAGTAATAATAATACGATGTAATTCTAACAAATCATCAGATTTTTGTTCTATGTTTCCTTTTATAGTTAGACCTACCTTATATCCCGCTTCGCGTGCAATATCCTTCACATCTTCATTATACAAACCAAAAGGGTAAGCTATCACCTCAACCTGTTTTTCCAAAATACTTTCTAAATATTCTTTACTTTTTTGCAATTCTACCAGAGCTTCATCTCGAGATATTCTGGTTAGGTACGCATGATATTTTGTATGAGACTCAAAATCTACAAGTCCAGTATCATGCATTTCTTTTATTTCTTCAGCACTCAGCCAATCATCGCCTCTCACACCAGTCATGATGTGCATGGTTGCTTTTACATTGTATTTTTGCAATAGAGGAAATGCGACTTCATAAAAATCTTTTGCCCCGTCATCAAATGTAAGTACTATGGATTTCTCTGGAATTTTCTTTTGTCTTAAAAAATCAAGGAATTCTGTCATAGACAATGCAGTATAATCATTATCTTCTATAACACGCAAAATATTTTCAAATTTTTCTTCTGATATATACCAAGTCTTAGCACTATCACTTAAACTTGCGGGCGGATTGCCTACGTGGTGCAAAGCAAGTATTGGAATAAAAAAAGAATCTTGCAACTCTACAAGATTTATCTTTTTTTCAACTGCGCTGTTTTCAACCACACTCGCCTCTTCCTTAACTTCAGGATTACTTACTGGAACTGAAGAACAACCTGAGAAAACAAATATAAAAAAGAAAATAGATAAAACTTTTCTCATACTACTTAGAACAATTTAACCACACTATATATTGCCCCAGCACTTAACGCTAGCATGAGCAATGCAATAAGTAAAAATGTATGATGTAACTTATATCTACTTTTTTTCAAATGACCGAGCTGCTTGGCACGCCAATAAATAAGAACTTGCAAAAGCATAGCTATGCTCATAAACACACCTCCAACAATATCAACCGCCTGTATAAAATGTCTCACACCAAACAAAAATACAATAAATGGTACAAAAATTACAATTGACAGTGAAACGTATTTTGGTAATTTGTAATCCCAAGTTAACGAATCCTTGAGAGCTGTTCCCATAATAAGAAACGTAGTTCCCATAGCAATAATAGCAAAAATATTTCCAAAAAATAACATGCTCTTTCCAACCACACGACCAAGTCCTACTGTTGCCACCTCTGTAGTTTCTGGCCCGGTCACACCAACAGCTACAATAGCAAATAATGCATAAATTGCCATAACAATAAACCCTGCGATTATAATCGCTTTTTTATAACTCAAATCCCTATCTTTGAGCACTGAATGTGCTTCTACAACAACTGCACTACTACTATATGCAAACAAGATTACTCCGTAAGGAAAAAATAAATATGCAAGATTGTGATATGTCGCATTATTAAAATCAATATGTGGCGCGCTATAAAATGCCATAATAATAATGATTACCAAAATTCCCAAGCTCAAAAAAAACTCAACAGTCTTAACTGTATTAAACCCAACTATGATAAGAAAATTAGCAATTACAAAAAATACAATACTCCACATAAAGTTAGAACCACCAAACAATTCTGCCAAAACCTCTCCTTCACCAATCGTAAATACAACAAGTACACCGAGTAATGTAAGATAGACAAAAATAGTCATAAGCACTTCACCAAACCATCCAAGATATTTTCGTGCAAGCCCAACAAGGTGTAATTTTTCTCTTGTACGTACGACTATCTCACCAACCATTAGATTGAGACCTATCATGAGTGAGCCTACACAAACAATATAAATCATACCAACACCTACACCAACTTTTGAAACAGCATATGGAATACCCAAAATCCCTGCGCCGACAGTACCACTAACAATAAGAGCTATTGTTTGAAAAAAAGAAAGTTGGCGCTTGAAAATTCCTTTATGCTCAACAATAGGAACTTCTTCTCTTATGCTGTATGGTTTTTTACGTACAAGCATATTATTTAATTCAATTTATTTTTAATTGCGTCCCAGTATCTTGTGTCTTCTTGTTTTTCACGCATCCAATACCACCACTCAACTCCCCATAAGTAAGCGCGACGTACTCCAATTCTCTCAGCATAATCAACATGTTTTTGCATTCGTTCAATATTCATAGTCTTTTCCTGTTCTTCGATCGGTGTATCATCTGGAGTAGAGTCTGTAAACCATGGCTCTGCTTGAAGTTCTGCTATGTACATTTGCTCAAGTGGAATTCCCATAAGACGGGCCTTGGATCTATAAAAGCTTGCTGGCAACCAATCGTATGTCCATACATGTCCTTTCGGAGTGCGAACTATACGATACAAAGTCGTACCAAACAAATCTCCAGCCTTGCTAGCCTTATTCCATGTACTAAGTTCACCACTGTCTGTCACCATTACCCAGTGCGCCTCATCAAGTCTATGCACTAGATTAATTTCTTCATCAACCAAATCTTCACGAAATTTTGAACACTCACCAAAACGAAATTTTATAAATGGTTCATTTTCAACTTGCCAAAGTTCCAATGCTTCATGATTTTTGTATCTATCCACAACCACTTTGTCATATGCAAGAAGTTTTTCTTCATATTCTTTTTCTGAAAGCGCATCCACCCATTTTGGTACATGACACTCTGGCCACCTTGGTGCCTTTTGTCCAACCACGAGTGTAACTTTTGTTCCATTCTCTTTCGCCTTGTCCATCATAAAATCAACGTATGAAAAATCATACGTGCCTTCTACTTTTTCCACGTCATTCCACATAGCTGCAATACGAATATATTTAGGATTCAACTCTTCAAGCATGTCTGTATAAACTTTTTGCCAATCAAGCCCAAGAGATGAAGCGTGATGATGATTGAAACTAATACCAAAATCAACTGGATACTTTCGTACACTTGTTGCGAGTAAGAAAATATACAATACAACTAATACTATAATTATTGCAAGAAAGAAATACATAATTTTTTTCATAAAATCTATATTACAAAAAGCATAGAACCTACAACCACAAGAAGGATCGCCACCCATTCGATCACAAGTTCACGCTTAGTAAAATATTCTTTAAATATTTTTGGTAAAAATTTCGTAAAAAACAAAATAAGCAAAAACATAAGTGCGTATTGCAATCCGCTCATAGCGACAACTAGAGAAACTGAACCTATTGCCATAGCGTATTGTATCAACACAACTGCAACAACCCCCAAAACTTTTGTTGCAACTACAATAGCCCCTGCATAACGTTTAGCTTTTGTCTTTGGTTTTTCTTTTGTCTTTTTCTTTTTAAATGTTTTGCGTACCGAAGGAAACAATAAAACAAACAAACCAACAAAACCAGTTGCTGCACGCGTCCACACAAAACCAGTCAAAAATGGATACAGCTCATATAAATATTTTGCACTCACATGAGACACGGCAAACAATATTCCTGATACAATAGCCCACACAAATCCCATATGGATACCTTTGTGTTTACGAGATTTTTCAAGAGACAAGAGTAATGACGCACACACCAATACTGCCATTCCCAAAATTTGCAAAGAGCTGAGCGACTCGCTCAAAAAATAAAAAGAAAGGGCATATGTCGAAATTGTCACGATTGCTCCATTTAGTGGATTTATATGCGAAGCCTCCCCACTCTTCACTGCCTTATACAAAGTCCATAGACCAAAACCAAATGCAACGCCAGACGTAATCGCCCACCACCAATCTACTCCGTGTAATAATTCAACTCCAAATGGCCACGCAAGAAGCGCCCCAAACATAAAAATAGTTGAATAAAATGTATACACAACTGGCTTACCAACAGATTTGGTAAGTATGAGTTTATCTAATATAAATGTGAGTGCAAGAAAGAAATATCCTGCCAAAGCAATAAAAAACCAAAGCATAATTGAGTTTATAAAGTTATAAAGTTATAAAGTTGAAAGAAAAAGACTTTCGAACTTTATAAACTTTTAAACTTTCTTACTAAAGTAAATGCATGTCCTCTATCTCACTCCTCTTTCCCTTGAGTACAACTTCTTCTACATGATATGCACCATTGCGTGGCGCATCCAAGAAACCTTCCATAGAAGCTTGGGCTAACCAACCAGACTCTAACCAATCAAACAACCATTCATTTGTATATTTAGGATCCTGCTGTGGCACACCCGCACCAATTGAAGTAAGCCATTGTTTATTAAAATCTTCTTGAGAGCCAATAGTTGGTGCTAAAATTATAGGAAGACCTAAACCAGCATAAAATGACAGCTCACTTGGTTTTGTCCACAAAATATCCGTGTCATTGAGAACTTCATTAAACTTTTTGAAATAATCAAACTTTGACTCAGCAAACACGATACTTACATTTGCTTTCTTTTTATTCAAAAGTCCCATATCCTTCAAAACTGCCTGGTAATAACGATAAACATCATTTTTAACTCCAGCAATAAGATTGAGTCTTATTTTTCCTTTCAAAATATATTCACGCAAACTTTCGGCAATTTCAGCTCCGAGTTCTCGCTGTGCCCCAGCTCCACCAACCGCAAAAGTAATTGTTAGGGGATGACCAATCTCACACACATCATCACAAAATTCTTTACCTAGAAACTCTTGTATAGTATGTTTATACTTGTTACGATACATACCTTTTGGATCAAGGTGTGTAATACGTTTACCAAGAGAATTCTTCAAAACTTTGAGTGAATTTCCTCCAATATTTTCTTTTGGCAATGGAAAGCCTGTAACAAAAATATTATCTCTCCTTATTCCATATAACTGAAGCCTCTCTTTTACACGACGATTTGGTACAAGATAATTGATACGAGACTTATCAGGTTCCAATGGTACCCACGCGCGGCTAATATCAGTGTCTGTACAAATACAATAAATTTCTCCTTTATAACCATGTTCTTCTGCAAAAAAAGCAGTGGTGAAAAAAGATGTTACATATGGTAAATGTTCAAGGCGGTTAAGTGTATCTATCAAATGTTTTCCCCAACCTTTTCTAACCCAAGAATATAGTTGCTTCACCTGCATGGTTGGCTTGGACAAATCACGCGCTGGATAAAATGGTTGTATACGCTGAACGTAATCCATAATACCAAAAATCCAATTTCCCACAATTGGTAAATGCTTCATACGTGAAATTGTTTCGTAAATTGACCGTCCGCCCTCCCACCTACGCTGGTCTTTCTTTGGTATTCCGCCGTACTTATTGGCATTGATAATGCCATATCCATTCATAGACAAACCTTCGACATTCTGCGCAATATCATGAAGTGGATACACTGCACGCTGATGACCATATCCCATGTCTACTGTAACTATATACGCTTTTTTGAATATTTTGTTTGGGGGTTTCATAAGTAGAAAAAACACCTTTCTTATGTGAAAGTTTATAAAGTAAAAAGTTTAAAAGTTTATAAAGTTCTTATTAATTTCATCTCATTTTCTTTTTAACTTGACGAACTTTTCCACTTTTCAACTAGATACAGTATATCACAATTTTTATCTCAAAAAAATAGCCTTGCGTAAGACTATTTTTGAAGTTCAATTTTCTCCGGTGGTAAATACTTTACCTTGTATTCACCCAAATGTACCAAGTATTTCAAATCATCTATACTAATTTTCCCAACATACAATTCTTTCATTCCTCTGCGTCCATGTTTTTCAATATGATTTTTTACTTCTAGATACCCTTTGAAATAAATAATATCTCTAGTGAACGCGCCATATGAACTCGTGTTAGTAATACCACGCTTAGCACGAATACACGATTTCCAGGCTGACTCATCATCTAGTTCATATTCATATTTCAAATATGAATATAATTCCTTGAACGACATCTCTTTTGCCTTATATGCAGCAATAACACGAAGTGCAGCCCATTTATCTTTTTCTCCAAGAGGCACCCCAATAGCTTTTTGATTGTACACCGCAAGACCTTCTTCAGTTTGTAAATAATTTGATGTACCTTGTGCAAATATTTTATATTTTTGCATGGCTCCATTTTCATATCTATATACATGTGTGCAAATCTCATGCGCAATCACTGCTTTCAGACGATTCTCTGTAAATTTTACATTACTCTTCAATAGAATGTTGCCACTTTTATTTATTGCGATATCTGCAGTCTGTTTTTCAGAAACCTTTACTTTCCAACCTGTCAATTTATACTCTGACAAAAAATGCTCTATACGTTTGATGATTTGCTTTGTACCAAGTATTTTACTCTTGTCTTCTTCAATATTAAGTTTTTTGATATATTGGACTGCTTGATTGTACAAATTATTGTCTACCTTACCATACAAATCTTCACTTGCCTGAGTAAATCCATCTGTCCCTACAGAATCAATAAGATGCATTTTTGAAATAATCTCGTCAATCTTTGAAATAAATAAATCTGCCAAAGGATGATCAATATCCCTAGGTAATGCACTTACATCACGCAATATATGTTCTAAGTCTACTTCTGGTTTTTTGTAAATAAACTGAGGTGAATAATTTGGATTACTCAAAAAACGTTCTTTTTCTTCAATCAAATTTATAGGCTTAACAAAAGAAAGTATATTTAGGTGTTTATCTAATTCGGTCAACTTCTTATCGACATTAGTAATAATCTTTTCATTAACTTTTTCTGTTGTATTACTTTTACCTTTTTCTTCTTTTTCAGAAGTCGAAGTAATACTTGGGTCAATCAAAAAATTCTTAAGAATTTTACCACCAATAACAACTTTATGGTTTCCCTCGATCTTATCTTTTTTAAAAGGAAATCTCACACGTTCACCACGAAGCACAACATCGATATAGCGCTTCCGTGAACTAATTTCAGTGAGTGATTCATCAAAAAGTACGTGGGATGTGTGAGGGTCAATTTTTGTAGGTACATCAGTGTAGTTTGTATTCAAAATATCTATTTTTTCAAAAAGTCCAATAACTTTTTTACCTGCAACTGTTTCAACTTTTTCTGTCTTTTCTGCGAGTGAACTAAAGAGTGCTTTACTTACCTCTACTCCTTTTTCTGGATTAGTAACTTTCAAATCTTCTACTTTTCGTAAACGATGCTTGAGTGGAATTTGATTGGCGATTTGAACACCAAGTCCTGCACGTGCATTTAGCTCCAAAATTTTAATACCTGTTTTTGTAAGTACAATATCAACAGCAAGAAATTTTATTTGGCTTGCTTGCTGTGCCTTTGCTGCCATAGTCAAAATCTCATTCCACATAGGTAATTCAATTTTATTCACACGTTCGCCATTTGGTAATTTACGAATAAATTTATCATACTGTACTGCATGAGTGGCCTTTCCAGTGGCAATATCTATGCCAGCACCAACAGCACCAAGATGCAGATTTGCCTTACCCTGTGACTCCTCAGTTGGTAATCGTAACATTGCAATAATTGGTACATAATTAAAAACAATAATACGAATATCTGGTAATCCTCGCTCAACAAAAGGACTAAAATATTCATGATTTTCCAAAAGTTCTTCTACAATTACGGCATCAAACAATCCAGAGATAGCATATTTACCATCAAGAATTGAGACCATATGGTGATATAAATCTTTCCATTCATAATCATTCCCATTTACATCAGTAAATATATTACCTTTATGTTCCCTAATAACCATAATCCCCTCACCTCCAAATCCACGATTTGGTTTTATCACAAAACTCTGCGGCAATGTTTTTGGATTAACCTGAGACAATTCTTTGTATTTTTTTATAACGAGGTATACCTTTGCAACACCTATACCTCGTGTCATTAGGAAATTTTTTGTATAAAGTTTATTGTCTGCAAATTTTTTACTTTCAGATGTATTATAACGACCCACGTAATGTAAGTTACGTGCGTTCATACCAAGTATTCCATTTGCTTGAGAAAAAAACTTCATACCTATTCTTCTGTATGATCAGAAAATAAACTTCTAAATCTAAAATATTCACTAATACGAAGTCCACTAAATTTACCCAAAATTAACATAAGCACGAGAGGAACTATTACAACCTCTGGCCATGATATGACAAGATCATTAAACGCTGCCCATACCATGAGATAATAAGAAATCACCACAACCGCAAGTGTCTCTATTACACCAACAACAGCATTGCGTAAACCTTCTTCTGATTTTGCTGCCATAAACTTTTCAGAAAGTGTAGACATAACAAGCATGGGAAATACTGCCACTGATAGTGAAAACGGCGTACCAAGCCAAAGCATCAAAAGCATGAGAAGTAAAAATGATAAAGTAATGAACGACAAATTGAGAGCAACTTTTGGTAAATATAAGAATTCAAATTTTTCAAAAATATATTTCACAATATATCCTGTAATCACCGCAAACAAAAATGTAAGAATACCAAACCCAAGTCCAAGTATATAAAATGCAACAGTAATAATAACTGGAGTATAAATACCAAACGTACTAATACCAATCACATGTCGGAAAAATATTACAATAAACGCGAGAAATGGGACTACCAAAATAAGATAAATACTATCAGCAGAAACACCGCGCTCAATAAATGATGTAATTAAAGTAGACAATACATATAATTTGGACTTACCACTCTTTTCATCAATACGCTTGAACTCAATACCACGCCCAAACAAAGATGACTCAATTTCTTTTATATCCTTTGCTGCCAAAATGGGATTGAGAGCTTCTGAACGTGTGAGTAAAATATAGTTTGGTTCAATAATCTGAAAATTTTGAAATACACCATGCGATGTCACACTAACACTTCCATCAGTAATGACACCAAAAAATTTCTTACGAACTAGTTCTTTGTCTTCTATAGAAAGTCCCTGCCAATAACGTGTAAAAGCTTGTAGACCACGCAAAGACTTGGTATAAAACATCAAAACTTGTGAATCCTTTATATATTCTGTCTGTTCACCAATTGATTTCACCAATGAATCTTCTGAAAAAAAATCAGCATCCGGGCCTTCTGGAGACAAAATTCTAAGCGCAACTCCATTTTTACGAGCCTGATCATCTATTAAATTAATTTCTTCTTGTTTTTTGGCATCTATAATAAGTAAAGCACGTCTGTCATATACAAAAACACTTTTACTTACTTTAAACTCTTCTGAGTCATATGTCATGGTAAGTGTGACATCATATGTTCCAATTGCTGTATATTGATGTACCACCTCTTCTCCTATTTCAAAAAAACCATCGCCAAAATCCCATCTATACGTTGGGGTAAATCTAGACTCTTCTGGTATTACTGACTGAGCTGCATCAAAGATAATCTTTTTTTCTACTTGCACAAAATCTTCTGATGTAATTATTGATTCTGTGACAACCTCTTCCACTTCTTCTTCTAAAAGAATATCTTCACTTTGTGCAGACACAAATAAAGGACTTAAGATTAGTCCAAATATAGAAAATATAACAAAAAAACGTTTAAACATATATTATTATTCAAAATTAATATGCAAAAATTATACCATTTTTAAATGCTTTTTTCAAATGAAAAATATAATAAAAAAAAGACTCTTAAAAAGAGTCTTGCAGGCGTGGAGGGAATCGAACCCCCGTCATAGGTTTTGGAGACCCATGTGTTACCACTACACCACACGCCCATATTAAATAAATTTTTGATATAAGATTTATCCGCCATAGCTCTGTGCAACAAGAGCGACGGTGGAATACGCCCATGATGCCAAAATAGCATACACGAAAAGTAACAAAAAATCAAGTGTATTAAGTACACTTGATTTTTATGTATTTAATACTACTTTTTGTCTTCTTCTACCATACCTTTATCATCTCCAATACCTTGTTTTTTGTAAAACACGACAACCAGCAAAAGACCAAGGGTCAAAACTGTGTATAGATATGGCACATGCACCCCAGCAAGAGCTACAAAGGAACCTATAATAGTCGGTGCAGTAACAGCAAATAAACTCACGGTGTATATCTGGCCAAATTTCCATTCTTCACGTTTTGCAAAATGCGCAACGACAAAAACTATAAGGGAGAGAAGTAATGAATAAACTACCCTACTCATTGTAAATATAACAAACCAAGCGATGAGTAAGAATACAAAAAATGTTGTCTTTTTACTCAAAAAATCATTTGACCAAGCAAGCAACTCCTGCTTACTCGAAGAAATATCAGGAAAATCACTAAATTGTTGGATTGTTGTTTTTCCTACACTTGCATCATGAATAGATACTTGAGTTTTAGTAATAAGAACTGTACTTACAGATTCATCTTTCATCACGTCTTCAATGCTTGCAGTTGTTGTGTTTACTGTATCTACAACAAGTTTAAATGGTTCTTCTCCAGCCTCACTTTCAAACACAAAAGGTTGTTCTAAATCAGTCACAGTCAATTGCCCACCTACCATGTCTGCTCCAAAATCTGGAACTTGTAAAAAAACTTCATCCCTAACTTTGGTAAGTTCTTCTGGAATACGATTTGCAAAATATCCAGCATAAATAGCTGAAAATAATAATACGAATAAAATTATATAATTAGCAGCTTTTTTCCCTTCATTTTTTTGTTTTTGAAGCCAATCAATTTTGAAACTATTAAAAAACGCTTTGAGATAATACATAAAACTATTATTAAATTAAAAAACAGCCTTTGATGACTGTTTTATTATACTCTTATTTTGTCTCTTTGTGCAATGTGTGTTTAGTACAATGCTTACAGTGTTTACTGAGTTCGAGCCTATTTTGAAGTGATACGTTTTTTCTTATATAATAAGTAATCGAACCGCATTCAGAACACTTCATCTTTTTTCGATTTTTTCGCTCTTTTGACTTTGAAGCCATATGTCTTTTCTTAAAATAATAGCAGGTAGATAATACATCACTTTCTAAATAATGTCAACCCTGTACCGTACGATACTGAGTTAATATCTGCCAAATTAAGCTTAAAATGAGTCCTTAGAGCCGACATCCGGGTTTGAACCGGAGACCTCATCCTTACCATGGATGCGCTCTACCAACTGAGCTATGTCGGCACACGTAAAATGACTCTTCGGTCATCACGTGGCAAGCATAACCCTATAGGGGATCTTTTAGGCTTGTCACGTGGCGAACGAAGTGAGCTTTACATGGAGCCATGTCGGCATTAAATAAAAAGCTCGTGTGCGTGCCACGAGATAGCGCCATTGCTGATGCAATATGCGTTGTCACGTAAAATGACCTCCGGTCATCACGTGACACTCAAAATGGCTTACGCCATTTTTCGTGTGCACGCCAAGGGATTCGAACCCCTGACCCCCTCGGTGTAAACGAGGTGCTCTAACCAACTGAGCTAGGCGTGCGTGTTATAAAAGCTCAAGCAAAGCGCAGTCCCGATGAAATCGGGAAGGCGTGCTTTTAAAGCGAGATTATTATATATAATTTCGCTTTTCTTGTCAATATCATTTATACCTTATTCACAAACAACGTCTGCGTAGGATAAGCAAACTCAATCTTTTCTTCAGCAAATCGCTTAAAGAGATTGAGATTAACCTGTTGTTTTGCATCCATAAATTCAGCATATGCAGACGTGTTTACAAAATACACAATCTCAAAATTGAGACTTGAGTCAGCATACTCTGCAAAATGGCATCTATCAAACTCAACTCCTTTTACTGAAGAAATAACTTCTTCGACCATTGCTGGTATTTTTTCAAGTTTGTCATGAGTTGTATCATATGTAACACCGAGCAAAATCACATCTCTACGCTTATTAAGTTTTTTAAAATTCTGTACACGTGTACTAGTTAATTCCTTGTTTGAGACAACGAGTTCTTCACCACGCATTGTTTTGATACGCGTAGTCTTTAAGCCAACTTTTTCTACAGTACCACTATCCGCACCAATAGTAATGAAATCCCCTACTTCAAACGGTTTGTCTAAATAAATTGAAAATGAACTAAATACATCACCGAGTACATTTTGAACTGCCAAAGCTATGGCAATTCCACCAATACCAAGACTTGCCACAAGTGATGAAATGTCTACTCCTAAATTTGATAAAATCATCAAAAGACCTATGCTCCATAAAATAATTCTCACCGCAAGTTTACTCAAATGAATCATTGAAGCACTTTGTTTTCTATCGTAATCAGCACTTTTCTTTTTTCCATATGATTCAATACTATAAACCACAACCTTTTCCATAGCACGAATCACTTCATATACAATTATAATAACAAAGAAAAACATGACTGCCTTTTGTATATAATTTGGAAGCACAATAAGCTGTGTACCTACCCACAATGACACAAGTAAATAAAATGGCGGCCTAATTGAACTCATATAATCTATGAGAGCATCATCTAAATTTGTTTTTGTTTTCTTTGCAAATTTTCTAAGTTTTTTAAGTATTACAACTTGAAAAACTTTTAACACAATCAAAAGTAAAATAAATACTCCCAATGCTACGAGATAATCCCATGCATTATTATTCCAAAAGATATAGTTTTGTAATGTATCTATCATAAAAAAATATTAAAATGTTTATTACATGACAAAGAATACCATAAAATATAAGCATACACAACCTAACATAGTATAAAAATGGCTAAAATAAGCTATTTTTTACTTTTTCCACATAGACATAAAACAAATACTTGACAAAAACGTTAAAATATGATATCATAGTCTATCGTAATAAAGAAAAGACTCTTATAGTGTTTGGCGATGGCGGGAACACCCCCTCCTTTGTTCCTATGTCACGCCGGACACTATAAGGGTCTTTTTGTTTTTTAGTAAAAAGTTTATAAAGTAGAAAGTTAAAAAGTTCTGATGTATAATACTTTAGAAACCTTATAAACTAATTTTATGAATATAAAACTGCTTTCTAGAAAATATAATTATGCCAAAAGTAATTCAATAGAAGTAGTTGATTTTACTATTTCTCTTTCTGCCAAACTTATTACAAAGAAACTTTTGAGATCAAAATCTGAAGAACTACGTCAACGATATAGTGATGAACTACTTGATGAGCTAGCTGACCTCGCAAAGATTGATATAGTTCGACTAAAAATTTCCAAAGCAAAACAGTATCATAAAAAATACAAAGGGCGTGTCGTGGCTCGCCAATATGGTTATTATAAACCAAGCACAAAATATATCTACATCAACAATAGAACAGCTGTTCGAGGCCAAATTCTTGCTCCTAAGACGTTCCTTGATACTCTCTTGCATGAATGGGCTCACCACTATGATTTTTGCAAATTAGGGCTTAATTCTATCCACACCTCTGGTTTCTACTCAAGACTCAAAGATCTCAAGCAAAAAGTAGGTTATTTTGATTATAAACAACAAAAAGGTTGACATTTTTGTCTATATTTAGTATCATAGCCCCCGTACTTAACAAACAAATATATGGGAACTAGAAAAGTAGCAAACGCAAAATTTAAAATTGAGCGTGAAAAGGCTAAAATAAGACGTGACAAAAAGAAACAAAAACGTCTTGCTAAAGCACAAGTAGCTGACAAAAAACCAGCTGCTAAAAAACCAGCTGTTAAGAAATAATACTTGAGCCAATTTTTTGGCTATGGTATAATCTTCTCGGCTTATACGGACCGGTAGTTCAATTGGTTAGAGCACTGCCCTGTCACGGCAGAAGTTGCGAGTTCGAGCCTCGTCCGGTCCGCCATTGTTCGCCAAAGCTTTAGCGTAGGCGAATAAAAATACCCTTACACAGGGTATTTTTATTTCTAAAGTTTCATCCTCAAAGGACTCATCAGTTTGTGTATTACACAAAGACTCCAGGCGCCCGCGACTCCCCGTAGGGTGCCGCGGACGCGTTGCGAATGTTGGGGTGCTCAGCCGCCGGAGGTCTCCGACACGAGGAAGAGCATGTACTCCGTCGGATCGGTGCCGTCCGGATCGGTCTCGCGCAGATGGATCCAGCCGAGACTAAGGTGCAGGACCTCAACCAGAGAGCCGTTCCCCACGACGCCGCGCCGGTTGCCCTCCTCATCGACGTAGAGCACGTAGTGCCACGCCATGTTGCTGAGGTCCGACTTAAGACGCAGGACCATCTCGCAGGAATCCGAAAGATACTCTGTCACGAGGTAGAGGGTCTCGTTCGAGATGTTTACCTCGTACTCAAGGCCATCGAAGCCGTGGAACGGGCAGTCATCAACGATCGGCTGCGTGCAGATGGTCTGCTGCAATCCCGCGACAGCGATACAAATCCCTCCATCGCACTCGTAGTCGGCGATGCACGGGACGTGCACGTCTTTGACGCAAACCGAAACGGTGTGTGCGTCTCCCTCCAGCTTAGCGCACGAAGCGCTATCGCCGCAATCCTCATCGGACAAGCACGAGACGTACTCGGTCTCCTCAACGACCGAGCCATCCGAACCCTTGCCGGACGAGTCGTCGCTACAGGCGACTACGAAGCTGCCGAAAAAGGAACCGAGAACCAGTGCGGCGATCAGGCTGCGAATGCTCATCGAATACCTCGAAGAAGTGAGTCAGATACCCTGTCGACGACGGGCCAATCCCGACGTAAACAAAGCTATCAAACCCACCCCTTATCTCAACATTACAAAAAACCGTGATAAAACACTGATGTATATTATCACAGGTGAATTATTTTAACATGTTTTTATAGCTTGGTCAACGAAAAATTATAAACAAAAACAGCCTCATTACAAAGCTGCTTTTGAATGTCCCCGACTGTTCGGTGCGACAAGTCGGGGGCCCTCGTCCCCTTGTGGATCGTTTCATGGTTCCACCCCTATCGGTTGTAACGCGGTGGTCTTGGCAGCGCGTTTTTTCTTGCGTTGGCGTCATGCAGAGCCATCGCACGACGGTATTCGCTAATGCCCCTTCGATCACCACTAAGGAAGCTGGCAAACGACAAATCACCAGCAGACCCTTTAGGGATATCCGCCCCTTCGTCACTTGCAAAAGCATCCCTAAGATCAGCCAACCCCTTTTGATAGAGACCATCGTCATTGATACGACCTCTCTCGACCAATAGAAAGGCTCGAGCCGAACTACGCGAACGAGCTATGCCGACGACATCGTTATTGACTGTAATCTTGACGGCGCGACATTTACCACGTGCAGCCAGACTGATCATGAGTTTGACTTCCACCAAAACACACCTCTATATTGGGATGTCCCCATATTTCTAAACAATTCTACCTAAAACCAACAAAATAATCAAGTACCAAAAAACGACCCTCTCAGGTCGTTATAACTTTTTACTTTACCCTATTACCTTTCTATTCATCTATATCAGTAGCGTCACAAACATTCCACCCATCGGGAACATCACACGGTGTAGGAAAGACTTCACAAACACCCTCAGTTCCCTGTCGAGCATACGTAATCATCTGTATACATACGCGTTTCTCTCGCACATCCCAATGTGTTAGCGGGCGATCTGGTGAATCTTCTGATATGAATTCTAATGTTGCCAAAATATCATCAAAATTTTCTGCATTACTATTAATTTCAAAAATATAATCTTCCATCTCTATTTCTACAACATGAAACATTGCAAGTCCAGTCCCGTCACCTTTGTAATCTTCCTGATATGTTGCCCCTTCTTTTCCATCAACAAGAATAGGTTTTTTAAATCCTTCTGCTACAGGATGACCAACAAGTTGTTTAAATATACTTATATACTCAGTTGTATAACCATTTCTAACAGTGATACCGCCATTCCAATTTTCCACAGACCACTCTGGTGGATACTTGATTGAAAAACTTTCAAAACTATCTACTTTTAACTCTTGAGTGGGTTTTTGTCTTTCTGTTTCCTGTGTTTCATTTAATTTTTTCTCTACACGTTCTCTAATCTCTGCTGGACTCATATCAATAAGATCTGTCTGTGGAGCTGGTAATTCACCACTAAGAGAATCACAACCACCACCAACCATCATAAGACTGGCTGACAACACCGCAAGAGCCGCCACAAGTCCTAAGTATGGTTTGTGGGTCTTATTTCCTTTCTTTCCTAATGTCTTTTCAACATACGCAATACGCTCACGCGTAGAAATGACAGTATCAGGATTGAGAGATATGCTATCAATACCTTCTTTGACTAAAAATTCTGCAAATTCTGGATAATCACTTGGTGCCTGTCCACAAATACCTACTTTTCTTTTATATTTATGAGCAACACGAATTACATCACGAATGAGTGTCTTTACTGCTTTATTTTTTTCACTATACACATGACTTACCAAAGATGAATCTCGGTCAACACCCAAAGTTAGCTGGGTGAGATCATTACTTCCAATACTAAATCCGTCAAATAATTTTGCAAATTCTTCTGCCAAAATAACATTACTTGGAATTTCACACATTACATAAACTTTGAGATCATTCTCACCTTGCTTTAAACCAAAGTCTGCCATAGTCTTGAGAACATTCACACCTTCTTCTGGTGTACGACAAAATGGAACCATTGCTATCACATTGGTAAGTCCCCATTCATTACGAACTTTTTTGAAAGCTTCACATTCAATATTAAATCCAGGCTTATATTCTTTTGAGTAATAACGTGATGCTCCACGCCAACCAAGCATTGGATTTTCTTCTTTTGGTTCAAATTCTTTTCCACCAAGAAGCGTTGCATATTCATTTGTCTTGAAATCAGACATACGAACAATCACCTCATTTGGATAGAAACTGGCTGCAATGCGCGCAATACCTTCTGCAAGTTTATCCACAGCATAGTCTGTCTTTTTCTTATATCCCTTTGTCATCTCAGCAATTTTTTTCTTAGCTTTCTTGTCCTTGAGTTTATTATAGTGAACAAGAGCCAGTGGATGAATACGGATAAAATTAGAAAAAATAAATTCTTCTCGTGCAAGACCTACACCATCATTTGGTAAAAACGAAAGATTGAACGCATTGTCTGGATCACCCACATTCATCATTATTTTTGTCTTGGTTTTTTCTTGTTTTTTAATTTCAGTTCTCTTTACTTCAAAAGGAAGGATTCCACTGTAAATAATACCTTCGTCCCCCTCTGCGCAACTCACGGTAACTTGCTTGCCTGTTTTCAAAACTTTGCGTGCAGCGCGTGCACCAACAACACATGGCACACCGAGTTCACGCGATACAATAGCTGCGTGACTTGTCTTACCACCCTGTTCAGTAACAATAGCACTTGCGATACGCATGATAGGCTCCCAGTCCGGATCTGTAATACGCGTAACCAAAACCTCACCTTTTTTAAACTGCTTCATCTGTTTTGGATTGTCAATCACACGCACTTTTCCAGCACCTATCTTTTGTCCTACAGATACACCGGTTAAAGCTTGTTTTCCTTTTTTCTTGAGAATATATGTCTCGATTACAGACTTCTCAGCATGGGATTTTACAGTTTCAGGACGAGCTTGAACAATATAAAGTTTTCCAGTCTTACCATCTTTGGCCCACTCAATATCTTGTGGTCGTTTGTAATGTTCTTCAATTTGCATTCCCCACTTTGTAAGCTTAATAACCTCATCTGGTGTAATAGAAAATTTGTTTTGGTCAATCTTTTTTACTGCCAATTGCTTGGTTCCGCTAGTATTTCCGTATACAAGTTTCACTTCTTTTGAGCCAATAATTTTGCTAATAATAGCTTTTTTACCTTGTTTTATACCTTCTTTGAAAACATAAAACTGATCTGGTGTAACCCTACCCTTCACAACGTATTCTCCCAATCCATAAGATGAATTGATAAGCACAACCCCTGGAAAACCTGACTCGGTATCGAGTGTGAAGAGTACTCCAGAAGAACCTAAGTCTGAACGAACCATTACCTGTACTGTTACCGAAAGTGCGACTGTCAGATGATCAAATCCTTTTGTTTCACGATATGAAATAGCACGATTGGTAAACAGAGATGCAACGCATTTTTTTACCGCTGTTTGCAAAGATTTTACTCCCTTTACATTCAAATATGTTTCTTGCTGTCCTGCAAAACTTGCATCTGGCAAATCTTCTGCAGTTGCACTAGAGCGAACAGCCACTGCAACATTTTTTGTTTTTTCAAGTTTTGAAAGTTCTGCGTACGCTTTCTCTACTTCTTTTTCTAAATGTGCAGGAAACTTCGCTGCCAAAATCATATTACGAACTTTTTTTCCAACACGTGCAAGTTCGCGAACATTAGTTACATCAAGATCTTTTAATTCTTTTTTGATTTTTGATTTCAAATTTGTTTTATCCAAAAAATCCCAATAAGCTTGTGCAGTTACTGCAAAACCATTGGGAACATTAATTCCTTTTTTTGTAACAGTATTATACATCTCTCCCAAGCTGGCATTCTTTCCACCAACAAGCGGAACATCCTTAATACCAATCTCTTTGAACCAGAGAATATTTTTTTCTTTTCTAGTTTTTTTTACCCCCTTCTTAACCATAAAATAAGGTTAGAAATAGTGACCAAAAGTATACCACAAAATACTCTGAAATCAAAACAAGATGATTGACAAAATCATTAGTTTATGATAAAAAATGATTGACACATCTCTAGCACGACGGAGAGATATATGACCTCTGACAATACCAGAGACGACGATAAGCCTACCAAACCCTCAACGGAAGAAGGCACTCTTCTTCCTATGGAAGAAAGGTTCATCGGCCTAGAGCCAAGGCCACCGAAGAAGCGGCCCAGCTGGTGCAACAGTGGTGGCTACTTCTGTGGACATCGCACCTGTAGCGACTGCGGACTCGGAAAATAGGAGTAAGAAACCGATGAGAGACCCGAGAAATCTCAGAGAGGGCGACACGCTCAACGTCGACCTCGAGGGTCGCGGCGAACCCGATCCGGACAACGAAGAAGAGTGGTCCTGGGACGACACCGTCCCAGACCTGTATGAGGAAAGATGGCCCCCCAATTGGCTGGTCATCGTCTTTGGTCTCATGGCCATCGCCGCACTGATCTACCTCTTCGTGAAGTAGTAAGAAAGGAAGTGTGATGGATTGGATAGACCGGATTGGTAAAACACCAACCTGGCCCTGGATCGTTTTTGGTCTAGTTCTCGTAGCGTCTGGCGTCGTTACGATCGTTCTTTCACTACCTTAGAGGGACGCAGCTTCGCTCCCGGAAAATTCACTATAAACACATTTGTATTTGTGGTGAGCTAAACCCGAGCGAAGTTAGTAAATTTAAAAAACACCTAAATATAATACTCAGGTGTTTTTTTAATTAGGATTGACAAAAAGCTTATCTCATGATAAAAAGTATTCAATCGTAGACAACAGAGAGGCTCCAAATGAGTCCCCATATGCTGATTGCCGTAATGATCTGGACTCTGGGCTTTGTGTCTTCTATTATCCGCATCATGGCGGTGTGGAACCAGTTGGTGGCACCCCCCAACAAGGACGCGGAAAGCTTCCCAAAGTTTCTCAATGCATTCCAAGGATGGTGGATCCTTCTCCCTGTGTCCGCCCTTCTTGGCACGATCATGATAATCGTGATCAAGTGGCCTCCGCCTGGGTAAGACCCAGCCGACGTCCGTTTCGGACGCGTCGGGAGGTAGATAACTTCGCTCCCGCATGATTTGTTAGCTTTGCTCTTATGAGCTGAAGATAACAAGTCAAAACAGAGCGAAGTTAATAAAAATAAAACACCTCGACACTATGTCGAGGTGTTTTTTATTTTTTTCAACTTCTAATTGACCTCTCTCACCTCAAGTAAATTAACATGTCCAGCATGGCCTACTGGCTCTCCTGCCACTACAATAATCTTGTCAGATACTTTTACCATAGACTCCTTTTTCAAATGAACTATAGCTCTGTCTACTAGCTCTTCAATAGAATTACACGGCATGAGAATAAAGGGTCTAACACCCCAAGAAAGATTTAATTGATGCTGTACACGATCAGTACTTGTGGCAACCACAATAGGAAATTCGGGACGGTAACGAGAAATAAGTCTTCCTGTTTCACCAGAAATTGACGCTGCCAAAATAAGTCGTGCGTCTACTTTTTCTGCAATTACGCGAGATAATCCACTTATTGTATCATCAATTTTGTGTATTTTTGTTTTTGGCTCACGAAATGGCAAATCATCATAATGTGATTTTTCAGTTTCTGCAATAATACGTGCCATAGTTGCGACTGTTTCAACTGGATACTCCCCCGCTGCTGTCTCATTTGAGAGCATTACAGCGTCAGTGTGATCAATAACGGCATTTGATACATCTGACACCTCAGCACGCGTAGGACGTGGATTATGCTGCATAGAATCTAGCATTTGCGTGGCCACAATAACTGGCTTACCAGCTTCCATTGCTGTGTCAATTAGTTTCTTTTGAACAAGAGGGACCTCTTCAGCTGGTATCTCAAGCCCAAGATCTCCACGAGCAACCATAATTCCATCTACCACCTGTACGATCTCTTCCATGCGTTCCACTGCTTCTGGTTTTTCTATTTTTGCAATAAGTCTGATTGGTTGATTACCTACCATATCCAATTCTGATTCCACTTGCTTTACATGAAAACGTAAATCCAAAATATCATCTGGCTTCATTACAAAAGACAATGCAATCATATCCACCCCATTCTCCACTCCAAAGTGCACGTCACTCTTGTCTTTGGAAGTAAGCACTTGCATCTGAGACAAGTCTGACTCTGGAATATTAATTCCTTTGTGCGCAAGCAAAAGTCCTCCAACCACAATTTTTGTTCTGATTTTCTTTCCTTCTACATCCAAAATTCTTACCTCCATCTTTCCATCATCGAGCAACATCTTTTCTCCTCGTCTCACATACTCATGAAAATGTTCGTATTGAATAGGAATAGATTGTCTGTCTGTCATATCGGTTGAAAAAAATACATCTTCTCCTGCAGTAAGCAGAATCCCTTTTTCACCCAAGTCTCCTATACGAATCTTTGGTCCTTGTAAATCCTGAATAATAGCAACTGGCTCACCAGTGCGTTTTTCCACTTCACGAATATTATTTATAAGTTTTTTGTGATTATCATACGAACCATGAGAAAAATTAAGCCGTGCAACATTCATTCCAGCCTTCACCATTTTTTCCAGAGTCTCTACTGTCTCACATGCTGGGCCTATGGTACATACAATTTTTGTTTGTTTTGTCATAAATAAGTAACAAGTTTATAAAGTTCATAAAGTTAGAAAGCACTTTATAAACTTTTTACTTTCTAACTTTTTAAGTTAAGTAAATTATACGTGAAAATAAAGAAAACAACAAGAAAAAAATAGAGACGCGATAAATCGCGTCTCTATTTTTTTGTGGGCCGGGGAGGATTCGAACCTCCGAAGGCGGAGCCAGCAGATTTACAGTCTGCCCCCTTTGACCGCTCGGGAACCGACCCATGAACTAGTTTTTAAAGTTTAAAAGTAAAAAGTTAAAAGACTAGCTTTTAAACTTTATAACTTTACAAACCTTCAAACTCTCTTCGAGCCAACTCGGGGATTCGAACCCCGGACCTACTGTTTACAAAACAGTTGCTCTAACCAGCTGAGCTAAGTTGGCATGTAATTATTTTTCCTCCCCTTTATAAGGGGAGGTGCCCTTTAGGGCGGAGGGGTTGCCCCCATGCAAACAACATCTCTTTTACAGTTCTTCAATACGTTGTTTGAACGTCTGAAGCTTCTGATTTTCTGGATTTATCATGCGTAAACGCTGTATTCCCTCTTCTGCCAAATCTTTACGCCCGATTATTATACTCGTTTCTACAAAATTGTCAAGATATTTGGGATTTTGTGGTTCTAGCTCAAGAGCCTGCTCTATAGCTTCAAGTGCTGTTTCATATTCTTCAATACCAAAAAGTAAATCATAAATCTTTGTAAACCTTTGTGGATTGTGTGGATTTAGTATTACTGCTTGCTGATAATGTTCAACTGCCTCTTCTATTTTTCCTTCTTCTTCTGCCATTTCTCCAAGCTTCATATGCACCTCTTCATCATCATGGTCAAGCTGTAACACAAATTTATATGTCTCTTTTGCTTCCTGTTTTTGTCCTTGCTCATAATACACATTGGCCAAACCTTTGTATGCATCTTTATTCTTAGCATCAGCCTTTAGGGCTGCTAAATATTTTTTCTCAGCTGTAGCAAAATCATCTTGATCAACATCCTGAGATGCATCTTGCACTAATAACAAAGAATCTTTTTCTTTCTGCTTTTTTTGTTCATGACTACCAAGTTGTGTGCGTTTCCCATCTTCGATTGCAGACTTTCTCTCAATTTTACCTACAAACTTACGAAATAATAATTGTACATCTTTCAACTTCTGAATCAATGGTTTGAGAGACTCAAAAAGTTTTTTGTATAAATTACTACTTTCTTTTTCTGCACGTTTTTTTATAATAACATCTTTTTTCCTTGATTCTTGAATCTCAGGAAGAGAATCAATGTCAAGTAATAGCAGTTGTGGATATTTGCGTACAATAATAACGATAATCACACCGAGTGACACCGCGATAAGTACAAATGGCAAAATAACCGTCATATACTATATAGAAATGAAATTACGTGTCCTGATTTAATCAGGATTTACGTAACTGCATTATTTATTAATCCAGTAAACGTATCTGATTTACTAGAAGCTCCACCTACTAGCACACCATCAATCTCTGGAAGCGAGACATATGATACCACATTATCTTCAGAAACGCTACCACCATAAAGAACAGGAACTTCTTGTGATTGATACTGTTTAATATCCTCTTTTATAAGATTAATTACACGTGCTGCTTCATCTGAAAAACATGGATCCCCTGTACCGATCGCCCATACAGGTTCATATGCTAAAATAAGCTCAGCTCCATTGAACTCAAGACCTTCGAGAGCTTTCATCAATTGTTTTTTAAGCCTATATTCGGTCTTGTCATTATCCCTGTCTTCCTTTGTTTCACCAATACAAAGAACCGAAACAAGACCAGCACCAATACTTGCTTCTAATTTTTTACGTACATCTTCGTCTGTCTCACCAAATACATGTCGACGTTCTGAATGACCCACTAATGTGTGTGTACAACCAGAATCTTTAAACATCTGTGCAGAAACAAGTCCTGTGTAGGCTCCTTTTTCAGGAAACCCAGCATCTTGAGAACCAACGACAAAAGATGATTCCTTCATTGTTTGAACGACGTCACTCATAGCAAGAGCTGATGGAAAAACACCAAGCTTAACATCGTCTTCTACTTTTATTTCTTTCAAAACATTTGCAAGACCAACCGACTCTTCGTGATTCAAATACATCTTCCAATTACCAAAAATATATTTCATACAAAATAAGTTATGTTAAAAATAACTATACGGATTTCCGGATAATCCAGATTTACAGATATTACATCCGTAGATCTGGATTATCCGAATATCAGGATCTTAATTAAAATTTAACGTCTTCTTTCTTTACGTTACCAATAACTGCAACTCTCATTTTATCCCACTTAAAAATCTGCTTTGCCACACGTTTAATATCTTCATTAGTTACATTATCAATTTCTGCAAGTCTTTGTTCTGGGGTTTTAATTTTTGGGACAAACATAACCTGCCTAGCATACCAACTTGCCTGAGCACCAGAATCTTCCAAAGATAATGTGAGCGATCCTCTGATATGTGTTTTTGCATCTTCTAATTCTTTTTTTGTTACACCTTTTTTTACAATCTTTTCAATTTCCTTTTTTATTACTTCGATTGCTTTGTTTATATTTTTTGCGTCAAGTCCAGCTCTCACATACGCATACCCGGTATCGCGAAAATTATCAGACCCACTACGAATCATATACGCCAACCCCCTACGCTCACGAATTTGAATAAACAATCGAGAACTCATTGATCCACCAAGAATAGTATTCATTACACCCTCCACAACATTTCGTTTATCATTATATTTGAATCCTGGAAAACCAATCATAAGTTGTGCTTGATCTGTTTCTTTGTGTTCAATCAAAAGTCTATCCTCTTTTTTCCCAGATCCAAAACAATGTGGTTTAAATGATTTTGAAGACGATCTCTTGTTTTTTCTTGAACCAAAATATTTTTTAATAAGTTTTTTTGTTTTTTCATCAACTGCACCGGACACTGTAATAATCATGTTTTGAGGTTCATAATATTTGTCTCTGTAATCAAGTACATCCTTACGATTATACCCAAGAACATGTTTCTCAGTACCCGCAATATCTCTCCCGAGTGGACACCCTTCATACATAAGATCCTCAAAAATATTATCAATATTCATAAGAGGATTATCCTTGTACATTCTAATTTCTTCTACAATCACACCTTTTTCACGCTCCATTTCTTTTTTATCATAAACTGAATCAAAAAGCATATCTGACAATATATCTATCGCGGTTTCAGAATAACTCACGTCAGTTGTGATGTAATAACCTGTATATTCTTTACTAGTAAAAGCATTGTAGTGTGCACCAAGTCGATCAATCTCTCTAGTGAGCTTAAGTGTGTTTGGGCGTTTTTTTGTTCCTTTGAACATCAGATGCTCTACATAATGTGATACGCCTGACATTTTTTCAGTTTCGTAACGTGAACCAACTGGATACATCACAAGTGTAGTCACTGATTTAGTACCTTCTACAGGAACAAAAATAATTTGAGTGTTATTATCTAATTTGTAAATTTCGTACATAATTTATTACTCTTATTGCGATTTAAGCACCTCTAGCTCTTTAAAAAGAGAGCTTACCTGTTCTTGAGATTCTCGAAAGATATCACTTTCAGATTGGTCCATCTTAACTTCTGTTTGTGTTGGCATTATTAACCCATCCTTATTTATACTATAGCCCCCCTTATCCTTAAAAAGAGTATCTAATCTTGCCTCAATTACCCCCAATTGTTTCTCAATAAATTCAACGCGAAACGCCCTTTGTTCACGCATTGCGTCCATAGATGGATTACCTGGTTTCATATATTTATATTTATTTACATTTGAAGACTCCTTTTTCTAATAGTTAATCCTCCTATATGGAGAATTATACCTTGATACTCACGAAGGTCCTCCTCATAGTCTCTTCCCTTTCCACTACTATATAATCTAAGAAGATCTTCTTCATACTGCTCTCGCCTCTCCAAATCCACTTTGGTAAGCCCACCTCTTTTTCTAATCGGGTGATTGCCAGTACCATCTTGATCTACAAACATCTGAAGACAATCAAAAACAGTTCTTTCTCTATCCTTAAACATTTCTGAAAAATCTACCTTAAATTGAGCCTCAAATGCACCTTTTTCTATTTTTAAGTTTTCAAGAGATTGAAAAACATCATGCTCTTCTGTAACTGCATCGTGCGATGATATACTAGGTGAACTATCTTCTTCTACAGGAGCTGCAGCGCCAAGAACACAAGATTCTTCATCTGTATCATTATCTACTGGGACAAATTTATCCATTCTACTACCTGAAGATATTGTTCCTGATTCAAACATATATTATAAAAACATTAAATTTAATTAAACTTATTTTCAAAATAACTTTTGAGTTCTTCAATACTAATACGCTCTTGTTCCATTGTATCGCGATCGCGGACAGTCACTGCCTTGTCTTCGAGTGAATCAAAATCAATAGTCACACAATACGGTGTGCCAATTTCATCTTGACGACGATATCGCTTACCAATACTACCTGTATCATCATATTCACATCTGTATGTATTTATGAGATCTTCAAAAATTTCTTGTGTTATACCAGATAATTCTTCCTTTTTTGACAATGGCAAAACCGCTACCTGATAAGGTGCCATATGTGGTTTGAATTTCATTACCACTCGTTTCTCACCTTTCACTTCTTCTTCACTATACGCACTCACAAGCATAGCTAGAAGTGTGCGGTCGACTCCAAATGTTGGCTCTACGACGTGTGGTACGATTTTTCTCTTGTTGTCAGATGGATCTGAATAAACAAGTGACTCTCCAGAATGTTTTTCATGATTTTTCAAATCAAAATCTGTACGATAAGCCAAACCCCATAATTCTTTTGTTCCAAATGGAAAATCAAATTCAAAATCAAGAGTACGTTTGGAATAATGTGCAAGCTCTTTCTTTGGTACTTCTAGACGATGTAGCATGTCTGTATTAATACCAACTGACGCTGCCCACTCTTCCATCCAGTTTGCCCACGATTCAAAAGATTCTTCCCAATTTTCTTCTTCTAAGAAATATTCTATTTCCATCTGTTCAAACTCGAGCGTACGAAAAATAAAATTCCCTGGAGTTATTTCATTACGAAAGGCCTTTCCAATCTGAGCAATACCAAATGGTAGACGCTTTCGTGTGGTGTCTAAAACATTTTTAAAATTAACAAACATTGCTTGAGCTGTTTCTGGACGAAGATACGCCATACCCTTATCGTCACCTGTCTTACCCAAACTTGTCTGGAACATGAGGTTAAACGTACGCGGCTCTGACAATTCATGATCTTTTCCTTTGAGGCACTTCTCATCACCAGACATAGTGTCAGCTCGAAATCGTTTGTTACATTTTTTACACTCAACAAGCGGGTCATTGAATGTATCGACATGTCCGCTAGCTTCCCAAACCTTGGGATTCATCATAATAGCACCATCGAGTCCGACCATGTCCGCACGTTGTTCTACAATTTGTTTCCACCAATCAGTCTTAATATTCATACGCATTTGCGCACCAAGTGGACCATAGTCCCAACTATTAGCAAGACCACCGTAGATATCTGATCCCGGAAAAATAAAACCACGGCGTTTTGCCAGTGAAACAATTGGTTCTAGTGATTCTAACATAGTATTAAAGTTAATAAGATTATCTGAATTATAGCAGTTATCTTACATTAAAAAAAGACCATTCATACGGTCTCGGGGTCCAATATTCCTCGGACGGTTCCACCCGAGCTCACTGAAAAGTGAGCGAGCCCGCCGAAGCTCTGAAAGAAGCGTAGGAGGACAACGTGTACTTATCAATGCTCTCTGATTCAATTTGTACCACCTCCACGCTTGCCAGAGACGCTTCGTAAGTGATAGATATATGGTACTGAAAAACAGTATTTGTGTCAAGCTACATTACCCATGAAAATCCTCTACTTCTCGATCCAAAATAATATCTGAAAACCTAACTGGTTGCTTCATATAAATTTCATTCAACGTGGTACACCGACTAAGTGCCACATATGTCTGTCCATGCGCAAATGCACCACGTCCCAAATCCAAAATAACCCTATCAAAAGTCTTGCCTTGACTCTTGTGTATCGTAACTGCCCACGCAAGCTTGAGTGGATATTGAATGAAAGAACCTTTGGAAAAACGATCAATTATTTTTTCTTCCTCATCATACTCATACTCCATATCATCCCACGTTGCTTTTTCTATTTCATATTTTTCTACCCCAATTTTTACTACGATTCTTTCTTTTGATAGTGAAATAACCGTCCCGAGTGTACCATTGGCCCAGCGACGTGGCACTTGATTATCATTTCTAATCATCATGATTTGTGCTCCTTTTTTTAATTTCAATTCAATTTCTGCTGGTGACTTTTTTATATCAAAATCTCCTGTTATTGTATGACTAAATGTATGTTCTTTTTGTTTTATATTTTCAAGTTCTTTTTCATTAATAGTATCCACTACATTATTTGTTGTCGCAAGCACTATGGCTGGTCCTGTTTTTTTATTAGGCAACCTCACTTGCTTGTTAATCTTTTCAAGATCTTTTTGTGTCATTTTATTTTCACGAATACTATTGAGAATTTTTACAAAATCATCATCATTTTTTTGACGAAATATTTTAGTAAGATTAATTTTTTTGAGTTTTATTTTTTTAAATACTGGAGCATAAAAAAAATATATACCTCCAAATATCTCTTTCAAATAATCTCGCTCTTCTCTGCTCGTAACGACCGGAGGTAGCTGATATAGATCACCAAACATAATAACCTGTACCCCACCAAATGGTAGATGTTTATGCCCTGTATTTTTTCGTAGCGCAAGATCTATCGCATTCATAAGATCTGCACGAATCATAGATACCTCATCTATGACCAATGTTTGTAAATTTTTGAATATATCTTGCTTGAAAAAATGATATTCAACATCTTTTTCCTCAAGTAGACCAAATGGAAATTTAAAAAAAGAATGAACTGTCATTCCTTCAACATTAATAGCTGAGACACCTGTTGGTGCAACAATTGCGATATTTTTTGTTGTGTTATTACAAAAATGTTTGAGAAGTGTGGACTTCCCTGTTCCGGCTTTTCCTGTCACATATACATTATCTTTTGTGTTTTCCATTATATCCAAGGCTTTTTTAATTTCCTTAGTTATTTCTAAATCTGTAGTGTCAAAAATTGTCTCTCCCGCCTTCGGACGGGATCCCGTCCGAAGGCGGGATTTTTTCTTGGATTCCTTTTTCGGCATACTATTTCTATATAATTAGTTTTATCATAATACCATGTTTTCTAAATAAACAAAAAACTACCCTTGCCAGGTAATTTTTTATATTTAAAAATTTAACTATCCAAAATGATAGTAACCGGCCCATCATTTACCAACTCAACTTTCATATAAGCAGCAAACTCCCCTGTTTCAACTTTGATTTCTTTTTCTGTTACTTTCTCAACAAAATATTTATATAATTTTTTAGCTTCATCTGGTGGCGCAGCATCTGTAAAACTTGGTCTGTTACCCTTTTTACAGTTTGCATACAACGTAAACTGAGAAACAACCAGCATCTCGCCACCAATTTCAATAATATTTTTATTCATTTTTCCATCCTCGTCTTCAAACACACGAAGCTTTGTAATCTTGTCTACTAATGTATCAGCGTCTGATTCTGTATCCCCTTGACCAACACCAAGTAATACCAAGAAACCGTTAGAAATATTTCCAACGGTCTTATCATCTATATCAACTTTTGATTGTGTTACTCGCTGCAAAACTACACGCATATTTAGACAGTAGTTATTTCTTTCTCTTTCTCTTCTCCAACCTCTTTTACTTTTTCATTATATCCTTTTACAGCTTTGTCTAGATCGTCTTGCAAATTATATTTTTCATCCTCACCAATTTCCTTTGCTTTTTCTTTATTATCAATTTCCTTTCGTGCCTCTTCTCTAATTTTACGAATTGCAACGCGCGCTTCCTCAAGTTTCTTATGTAAAACTTTTATAAGTTCTTGGCGACGATCCTGAGTCAAATCTGGAAGTGGTAAACGAATAAGTTTACCATCATTTACTGGATTAATTCCTAAATCAGAATTATTAATAGCAGATTCTACAGCTTGTATAAGACCTTTATCCCATGGGTCCACTGTAAGTGTCTTGGCATCGGCAACAGCAATAGAAGCAACTGCTTTGAGCTGCTGTTTAACACCATATGCTTCAACAATTACATCTTCTACAAGTGCTGGTGTAGCTCGTCCAGTTCGTAATCCTGAAATTTCAGTTCTCAAATATTCAATAGTTTTTTCAAACTGTTCCTTATGTGGTGCGGTTAAGTCCATATGTATATTAAAATAATAAATTAAATAGTTGAAGGATTGGTAAATCCAAGATATAACCATCCATCATTTTCACCATGTGCTCTAAGTTCTGTAGGTAATTGTCCTGATGGAAGTCTACGTGTCTCCCAAGTTTCACCACCATTCATACTACGATAAAATGTAGATTTATAATTAATACTACCAGTATAGTATATTTCTTTATCATTGAGAGGGCTCACAGCAAATCCATAAATATCTACACTCCCCGGAGGCGTCACAAGATTAATTGATTCCCAGTCATCTCCTGCATTACGTGAAACAAGTACCCCGTATTTTGATATCCAATAAATTTGATCTGGGTTACTCGGATATATTAAAAATCTTCTATATGTAAGAGCCCCTGGATAGACCTTGAGTTTATCTGCTAGACTTTCCCATGTAGACCCACCGTCCCTTGATCGAAATAAGCCTTCTTCTCGTGTGACTACATACATCAAATCTTTTTTATTTGAATCAAATTCAACATCACGAATATATACACCAAATCGTTTTACAACTGACCAAGTCTTACCCAAATCAGTGCTCTTGAGCAAATCTCCATTTGTTTCTGTAAGATAAATATGATGTGATTCAAAAGGATCAAAAGACACAGATGTAATAATATCAGCTGGTCTACCTTCTTGATATACTTCTTCCCAAGAACGTCCACAATCTTCAGTCTTATACACCACACGTGCGTTAGTTGTATATATTGTACACCTATCTTCTGGATGAATAGCAACATCATAAATAAAAGAACTGTTTACTGGAGCACTTGGACGTTGCCATGATCTACCATCGTTAAAACTATAAAATAATCCATTGGCTCGTGATGCCCAATACAGAGCCTTCGGATCTTGAGGATCTTCGACCACTCTATACACATTTGCACCTGTAAGCTGTTTTACACCTTCTACCGTAGGCAAGGATGAAATAACCTTCCATGTCTCACCCTTATCCACACTAACAAACATACCGGAAGGACCAGTTGTCTGAGGTGTGTCACTTTGTCCAAATATACAACCTTGTCCACCAAACAAAAGTACGGCTAGTAAAAGGGAAAATGATATAAAATATTTTCTCATATATATAAATTAATATTATGGTAATTGTAATAAAATATGTTCAATCAAAAGTCGTGGATGTACATTTTTTGCAAGCAATGTACGCGCTTGTTTTATATGATCACTAATCTTACAAAAATGTTCTGCATCAACTTTTTTCTGTTTAATACTATTATGTAATTCTACCTGCCAAATATTAAGTGCTTCTTGCAACTTACTTCTTGCCAATATATGATCAGTCTTATCACCAAACAAATCTTCTACTGATTTTAATTTTTCATAAAAATTTTTTCCAAGCAGGCTTTGGAATCTAATAACTTCATTTTTATATTCTCCAAAACTCTCTTTGTTATTACTCCACAAAATTGCTTTCCCTGGTAAACCATGCGCATGCGCGACAATCTCTTCCACATCGCCACCTTTTCCTTCTAAAGATTCTTGAATCTCTTTTTCTGACACAGGTGAAAAATGTATCATCTGACATCTAGATTGAATGGTAGATAGCAATTTTGATTCATCATTTGTTATGAGAAAAAGTACTGTCTTTTTTTTTGGTTCTTCTAATGTTTTCAAAAGTGCATTTGATGCGCCCACACTCATTATATCTGCTTCGTCAACAATAGCAACCTTGTATCCGTCTTTTACAAAAGAACTCTGAAAAAGTACTGAGATTAAATTACGAATTTGCTCGATACTAATATCTTTGCGTGTTTTACCAGTCTTTTCATTTACAGCACGTTCAACTAGGCTGAAATCAAGAGAAGTGTTTAACTTTTCACGATCAACATTCAATATTTTGGCTGCAAGACTTTTTGCAACTGTTCGCTTGCCCACAGATCCTGGCCCAGTAAAACAATATGCATGACTGAGATTGTCATGTTCTATTACAGAATCGAAAAATTGTAGGATTCTCTCATGACCTATGATATCTGACATATATGTGTAAGGATAGCATAATTTTAAAACCAGGTACAGACATAAAATTTTGTGTCTCTACTTTACCAAGATATCTAATGTTTTCCTCCCACACTTCTCCCATGAAAAATCTTTGACTCGTTCTAAACCCTTTTTTAAATCAAATTCTACAGAAAGCAAGCTTTCTACAGCTTTTGCGATTTCATCAATATTCTCCGCATCCACATACTCACATGCATCTCCCCCAACCTCTTCAAGGCAGTTTCCCTTTGAGGCAACAACAGGGGTTCCACAAGCAAGTGCTTCTAAAATTGGAATACCAAAACCTTCATACAAACTTGGGAAAACGAAAGCTTCTGCTGAATTCATGAGTGAAGGTAAATCATAATTATCAACCCAGCCAGGTGTAATAATATCATCTTTGTATTTTGAATTCTTTATTGCTAATTCCACTTTGTCATAACCATGACCTGGGTTACCGATAAGTAGTAATTGTAAATCCTTATATTCGTTTTTTATTTTCTCGAACGCTTTGATAATTCTTACTGTATTCTTTTTTTCTTCGAGACGTCCAATACTCATTAAAAATGGCTGTGTGATTCCGTATTTGTTTAATATTTGTTTAGTGTCTGTTTCATTTTCAATCACTTTGTATCTCTTATCATATCCATGATGGACTGTATGTACGTTATCCTTTTTAACATTATGAACTTTCAAACTTTCTAACTCACACCTCGTAAACTGACTCGGAACAATTATCCTCCACAACTTTTTCAAAGCCACACGTGCACTCCAAAGTGTATACCATCTCTCAAACCAATTATAACTCTCAGGAAATTTTAAAGCTGCAATATCATGCACAGTCATTACTGTCTTCTTCGGATGAATCAGTGGAAACACATGCGCTGGGATAAACAAAACATCTGGTCTGTGAAAAAACATCTCCCAGCTTAGACGAATCTGTGTCCAAAATCTTTGGGGAGGCCATCTGAGTACTTTCTCAGTCCAATTATCTGGCAATTCTGCCAGTTCACCTTTCAAAGGTTTATTTGTATACAAAACAACCTCGACATCGCGAGGTGTTTGTTTTTTTAATTCTTGTATAACGTGATACGCATACCAGCCTACTCCGGTCTTTTTTTCATCATTGGCTCGTGATGCGTCGATCCCTATTTTCATAACCGTTATTTAATCGAGTGATTAAAATAATAGCTCCTAGTAATACAATAGTACCAAACCACTGTCCAATACTCAATAGCTTATCGTGAATGAGCCACTCAAGTACAATAGCACTTACTGGAAACGCCATTTCATATATTGTTGAACGAGTTGCCATCACACGCTTGAGTCCATAATAATAAATAAAAATACCAAAAATACCAGTAGTGAGTGCCACGACAACAAACGCACCTATTAACTTCCAACCAATAATACTAAAACCCGCAAAGCCAGCGTACGACATTTCTACTCCCGTAAACTTTAATATCGAAATAAACGAAATAATTACAAGCATCACAAGTGTAGTAATATAAAACCTAAGCATCGTCCCTGTACCATGACTTACCTTTTCAATAGCACGCTTTGAAAATACTGTTGACGAACCAAATGAAAATGCAGCCAAAAGCGCCAAAAGTGCGGGCACAAGCATGCCCCCCGCACTAAAGTCTGGTGACCCAAATCCAAATGTAAGAAAATAACTACCTATGAGTGCAATTAACGCTAAAAGATAAAATTTTATATGTGGGCGTTCTTTTAGAATAATAATTGCAAGCAAAATTGCAAAAATTGGTTGTAATTTTTGCAAAAGCAATACAACAGAAATATTTAAATGATGGCTGTGCACAAAAATAATCGCACCAACAATTCCCATAGTTCCAAGTGCACCACCAAATATTCCAACCAAAACAAACGCGCCCCAATCTTTCCAATCGAGCTGCTTTAGTTCTTGCCTCTTGGTAATAAAAAAGTAGGACAAGAATAATGAACCTACCGCGTGCAACATAAAAACAAAAATTGGGACGTCGAACAGACCCAATTTCATAATCCACGGTGTGAGAACCACACCGTCAAACGCCCACAAAAAAGCTGCGAGCATGATGCTCAAAGCACCAACGTATGTTTTCTTCATATATTTCCTTATTATCACACAATGCAGGAACATAGTGTGATACCCCGACAAACATCAGGGTCCCGACTGTATCCTCCGAAGCTTGTGCGAAGGAGGGCTGTACGGTTGGCTTCCGAGTTACACGGAATCATTCCACTAAGCGTGGATCGACGGCTATACGTCCAGTTGGCGAATTACACGCCACCCAGGTTAATAAATTATTTTGTGGCCAAAATTGACCGTTTGTAATTATCTAAATTCTCAAGTGCAATACCGGTTCCCTTTGCTACACAAAGTAGTGGCTCTTCTGCAACATATGTTGCCACACCAATCGCCTGAGCAATAAGTTCGTCCAAATTTCTAAGCTGACTAGAACCACCTGACATAATAATACCTTTATCCATAACATCAGCTGATAATTCCGGAGGCGTTTTGTGAAGTACTTCTTTTACTGCTTCTACAAGCCCTTCGAGATCATGCTGTAATGCTTCGGTAGTATCATCTGAAGTAATCTTGATCGTACGTGGAAGTCCTGAGATCATGTCACGTCCTTTTACCTCCATGCTCAAAGGTTGATCCATAAACATCGCAGATCCAACACTAATCTTTGCTTCTTCAGCACTTCTGTCCCCTATTGCAAGACCATATTTTCTACGCACATATTCTGCAATTGATTGATCAAATTTGTTTCCACCAATTCGAACAGATCCAACTGACACAATACCACCAAGTGAAATCACTGCGATCTCTGCAGTACCCCCACCAATATCAATTATCATATGTCCAGAAGCCGATCCAATAGGAATGTCAGCTCCGATAGCTGCCACAATAGGTTCTTTTATAATGTAAGCTGCCTTTGCACCAGCAGCCATTGCTGCGTCAATCACTGCACGCCTCTCAGTTGACGTAATACCGGCAGGAACGGCAACCATTACTTCTGGACGAAACAGTCGCATACCACCAATTGCTTTGTTAATAAAATAACGAAGCATAGCTTCTGTAGTTTTATAACTTGCAATAACACCATCCTTCAAAGGTCTCTCTGCAATGATAGTATCTGGAGTACGTCCAATCATTTCTTTTGCTTCACCTCCAACAGCAAGAATCTTTCCATCTCCTTTTGAAATTGCCACAACAGATGGTTCATTCACAACAATACCTCGTTTTGGAACAAAGACTAGTATATTAGTTGTACCGAGATCGATTCCTACTTTTTTCATAGATTAACTATCATTCTGAGCGAAGCGAAGAATCTTTCTTACTTCACGCTTTTATAAATCATTATATTTTGTTTTTTAAATATTCGTACTTATGAGAGATTCTTCGTCGTTTTACTCCTCAGAATGACACGACAAACTCTCTGTCTATCCTCAGGTCTGTCTCGTACTTATATGACGTATTAAACCATTCACTCTCGTCTTCTGCTGGTTTTGCTACTGTAATAGTTTTACCAAAATCTAGGCCAAGCGTCAAACCATGGTCCACTGTTCCAAGCTGTTTTTGAACAAAAAGTGTATACAAACCATCATCTATCTTGTCTGTTACACTAGTTGGTAATTTGTAAATAAATTCAAGTGATTTCGTTTCACCAGGCTCAATTGCAATAAATGTTCCAAACCACTGTTTACCATTCTCAATGCCCTCGTCTATTTCACCCTTCTCATCAGTGCGATCCCATTTCATTGAACCATTTACTGAGACAAGTTTTGAACCAATCGGCACAAACACACGTGCATAAGTTCGATATCTAGTTGTTCTCCAATCAAATGAACCATTATTTGTGTATTTCATTGATGCGGCTGCCAAATAACGAAAATCCTCTGATTCATGTGCTGGAGGACGTTTTGAAAGTGAGTAAGATAAAGTGCGCTCCATTGCGTGATCCGTTTTTAAGGCAGCCAAATTTGCATCTGCCCACAAAAGATAATCTCCTTCTACCCCATGCATCCGTCCAGACCAATCATATGCATCCATCTTTTTTTGTAAACTTTCATCTTTAGAATATACAAACAAATGTTTTTCATCTGCTATTTTATTAAGAGCACTTTCATATGTATCAAGATTTTGAAAAACATCATCAGTCAAATGATCCATAAGTTCAAGCATAAATGGTTCAATGATTTGCTTTCTATCAGCAAAAGCAATTCCACGTTTCTTGAATCCATACTCTACTTCATATTCTAGTTTCTCAATACCAGTGTCTGAATCAAAAGTGATTCCCTGTATGGTAATAGGTCCAGTAATTTTCAATAATTCTTCTAAAACAGTAGTAGTGAACGCAACGACAGTATCTATTTCATCTGCAGCAATACCACCTTCCCCTTTATACAATTCTAATGATTTTTTTGCACTTGATGGAAAATCAGGTGACCAATTACTATCTCGAAAATACCATTTATCTACATGCAAATGTTCTTGTAAAATTGGAATAGGCTTGGGATTCCAACTAGCAGGTGTGCGCGCATCTATACGCTCAGTACCTTCAACTTTCAAAATATCAACATCACCTTTATTAGCTTGCAGAGTTACGTATGTTCCAATGAAGCCACCTCCTGGTCGCATTTCTGTATTATTCAAAAGAAGAACAAGATATGTCTTTTTTTCAGTAAATCCAAGCAAGCCTGGCAAAAGATCAAACAATTCGGCTTTGTCTTCTCCTAGCTGACGTTCAACTTGTTTGCGTACAAATTCAGACTTAAATATGTCTTCGGGACTTAAACCTTTAAGCCATGTATATGCATACCAACTAGTACCAAACAATATCAAAAAAATCACGAGCAATACCCATGGCCATTTCCTAGGTTTTTGTTGTTGAATATAATCCATAATAATATTTTAATTCCTCTTTTTCTGTGAAACATTAAATCCTAGATATCTACCAAACATAAGGTGAGTAACAGCATCAATTGCTGGAATAGCTGCTACAAGAATCATAGCAACTGGCAAAAGAATCCACTGCAAAAGCATAATAATATACATGTGCTTTGGATGCACCTCTGGACGCTTTGGTAATACAGGAATGCTAAGTATAGCAGAAAGCATAAGACCTGTCATAGCAGTAAGCATGAGAACTTCTAGTAGATGAGGTGCATTGAAAAATAAGGCGCTTTGACGAACTGCTGGACCAGCAACCCACAAAGGTAGCCTACCAAGTATTGTAATAATAAGAGCTGCCAAACACCATGACCATTTCCCTTCCCATTCTACAAAAATCCATTTAAACTTTTTCCAAAGTGGAATTTTATTTCCTTTTTTACGAAACTCCCATAATAAATACGGAACATGCTCTACACCCCATGCCCATCTACGCTGCTGTGCGTATAAATTCTTTATACTCTGCCACCACCTATCATCGCGCACTGTATCCATAGACACTGGCATATACATTGGAGTGACTTCATACTCTCCATCATATTTAAGCAAACATTGATAAAAAATACGTGAATCTTCACTCACAATACGTTTCTCATGAAATCCAGCATCCACTAATGCACGAAAGCTCATTGAATGAGATGAAAATGTAACAAGTGAATCTTGTCGAGCAAGACTCATCATTGTCCAAAATGTAGTACTAAATGCCATTATACGCAAAATAGATGGTGATTCCCACATATTATTGTTGTACAAAGCAATCGGCTGAAATGATGATCTCGTAGGATTTGGATGCGTGCAATACAGATATGTAAGATATGCAAAATACCCAGAATGACAAACAGTATCTATATCAAACACTGTCACAATAATATCATCATAATTCCAACCTCGCGCATCAATATATTCTTTCATTTGAGTTTCTGCAAAATGAAGGTTTGATCCTTTGCCTGGAATCTCACCCTCTAATCCAGACGGATGCAAGGTAAATACAGTATCAGTAAAACAATCCCCAAACGTCTGTTCGACATGTTGAAAAATTTGTTCACAATGTTCTTTGTTTTTTTCCTCACCCGCTACCACAATAGTAAATTTACTATGATCATAACATGCATCACACACACTTTGCATGGCACTTTTGACTACATCCCATGATTCATTATATACAGTGAGAAATACTACATGTTTTTTTGTCTCATAGTCTGGGATCTCATGATGTAGAGCATCTTTCCAATCAACACGCTTGACACGATGAAAACGAAACCATGCGGTAATCAAATAAAATGCAAAATTAATTACTTTCAAAACCCAATAAATATCAAAAAGAATGATAAAATATATCATCCAAAGTGGTTTTACAAATGAAAGCAAAATTCCAAGTATCAAAGTAAGCCAGATCGTAAGACCAGGCAAAATTTCATATATTCTATATCGTTGATAATCCGTGAGCATAATCTAATAAATGATTTTAAATTCCTCAAACTTTTTAGCTTTTATATGTTCCCGCTTCTCTACAACGTCCTCAACCATAGACATCTTTGGTCCTTCGCTACAATAATCCAATAACTCATTAAGTTTATTTTCCTCACCTTCTGCTACAACAGAAACACACCCATCTTTATCATTTCTCACCCAACCAGTTAGATTTAATTCTTTTGCAACATCAAATACATTTTGACGAAAAAATACATTTTGTACATCACCATAAATTTTTAGTGTGAGACGTTTCATATTTTCTTGACCAATTTCATGATTGGCATATTTTTTCCAAAATCATGTCCGCATACAAGCCAACCTTCATTTGAAAAATTACACTTTGCGTATGCATTTTCTATTTCTTCTTTGTGCACCAAACCTCTGAACCTTGCATCGTCTGGCATGGAAACTAATAATTTTGCCAGTTCATAGTCTTTTTTATTTATTTTCTTTTCTTCATACCATCTATCAACGAGTTTGCGTGCCTGTCCATAATCAACATAGCCATTCTTGTCAGCACAATAAAAATACAATTCAACTTCTATGTGAGAGAAAAATGGATATTTGTCATCTTTATTTTTTCTCCAACTATTAACAACTTCTTCTAAACTACTTTTATGTTCTGGAGAAAATATATTACCTCTACAATAAAAGACTCCGTCACTTTTGAGAGCCTTATACATTACTTCAAAAAAATTCTTCATCTGATCATGTTCAATAACATTGATTGCTCGATGCCCAATTATAATATCATATTTTTCAATATCTTGTAATTTTAGCCAATCAACTTCTATAAAATGCTCATTCTCAAACTTTTCTTCTGAATAGTCAGACAATGCATCAAAATTCTCTCTTGAAAAATCAACAACATGTGGAACAATATCTAATCTATTTAATAGAGAACGATACTCAATAGTAGATCCCAAAATAAGAACATTTAATTCACCTTTTTGTTTTAGAATAGAAATCAGCTCGGATTCTAAAAATGTGAGCTCTCCGTCACAAGGTCTAGCTGGTATGGGAAATTTATCCCAAACTTCTGCATAATTCCAACTTGCAATAGGATTTTCGTCTTTTTCCATATTATTTCTTCTTCAATATATAAATCAATGAATAATCCTTAAACCAGTCAGTACCTTTCAAAATATTTTTAATTACAAAAAAATCTTTCAACTTTTTTTCGTATATAGATTTTAAAGGAAAATAATTTGGTATTTTATAATGACCAAAAAAATAATCTATTTTATCAAAATCTTTTTTTTGTAATAAACCTTTATCTACAAATATTTTTAATTTTGGTAAATTTTGAGAAAACAAAACTGATTCAGACTCTTTATTATAAAAATAATGTATAAAAGGAATAGTCAATGATGTAAAAGGGTGCATCGTCTTTCTTCTGCGTGCATAATCCCCTTTTAAAAATTTTTCAAAATTTTTAAAATGCCCCTTCTTTCGCATCCACGTTCTATGTACACAAATAGCATTATCTTTTAGAATTCCAGAAACAACAGACCATAATTTATTCCAATCTTTAAACGGGGTAACACCTGATGCAATATCTCCCAAAATCAAATCGAATTTTTTATCTAATTTCATTTTCTTCCAATCAGACACAACAAGGCTTCCATATACATCTTCATTCCTATATTTCATAGCTGTCTTGGCAATCCTATAATTTTCTTTGTGGTAATCTACACAAGTATATTTAAGATGATACTTCACACATAAATCCCTAAGTCCCGGAGTAGATCCCAAAATCAAAACCTCTGTCTGACTACCTTGCTTACTAACATTTTTAACAAAACGTTCATATATCTTTAATTCTGATTTTGATGGTGGGCCAGGTGGTGGCATTGTACGATACACTTTAGCCAATCTTGGATCCCAGGTAGACTTTGACATATTATTTCTTTTTCATCACATAGATTGGAAACCACTGCGAAGATGGTTCTTCTACGTGATGTTCTGCAATAATATCCAAATGTTCTTGAGCCTTATTTTCAAAATCTTCTTTTACCATTATAGATGCGCTAGCTTCCTGTTCAATAGACAAAGCATCTCGAATCTCTACATAGTCTTCTTCATCCTTAAAACAACCTTTGTCATTAGCTTCCTCAATTGCATCAATAGCACTTTTCATACCCCACATATCTTCATCATTCATTCTATAGCCATATATAAAGTGTAGAGAACTTTCATACAAAGAATAATTGTCTGCATGATTAGTATAATGATTATCCAAAACTTCTTGCATATCCAAAATATTCCTATTTGGACGCAGACATTCTCTACCAATAAATAAACCATCTTCTTTTAAATGTTTTTCAATTTGTTTATAAAAAATATCATACTCCTTTGTATGCAAAACTCCTGGAACCCAATCACCAAAAATTAAATCGAATTTTTTACCCAAATCCATCGTAAGCCAATTTGCCTCATAAAATTCTTCTTCTCCAGTATGCTCTAGTCTATCTTCTTGTGTTTCACTCAAAATTTTATAAAACTCCTTTGAAAAATCAGCGACATGAACATTCATTTCATTTTTGTGTAGCATTGAACGAAATTCTACAGTGGAGCCCAATATAAGAACATCTTTTTTGCCCTCTTTCTTTTTATCAAGTGTATATTTTTCAAACCAATCAACCTCACTAGACCACGGCCTAGCCGGAGCAGACAATTTATGCCAATACTCAGCCTTAGTAGGCTGCCAATTTACTTTTTTTTCTTCAGACATATAAGGACAATTATTTTTTAATATTGTTATATTCTTTACCTCACTATAGCCTAAAAACATGACTATTTCAAGCTCTAGAAATGCGAAGCCCACCGAGTCAATGACTGGTGGGCTTGCGCGCGCATCGCCGCGGACGCGGCGTCCCGCCACAGGGGGCGGGACGCGTCCGAGCTCGGATGCGTACGAATGGTCGGACTGGCCGACCTCTAGATACTCGGGAAGCACTGCCGGAGCAGCGCCGTGATCGACTGCTGGGTCTCGTTGACCCCGACGGCGATCCGTACCGTCCCGACCGGTGCTCCATACCGGCCGAAGTTGATGATCGTCGTGTGGTCGTGCCCGAACGAGCCGACCTCCTCGAACACGCCGTCGAACACGGAGTCCGGGTAGTCCGGATCCTCCGTGTCGAGCTTGATGTAGAACACTCCTCCGGCTCCCTTGGGGAAGAGGTCCTTGTCATCGGGGTAATAGACCTCGATGATCACGTCAGATCGACGCAAGAGCCACGCCGCGTAGTGCGTGACCGCGGACAGACCGAGGGTGACCTTGCTGGCCTCGTACAGGTCAACGGGGAATTCCCGCAGCGCCGGCCACTGGATGGTGAAGCTCCGGTCGAGCCAGAAGTCCATCTTCTCAACGAGGTGCACAGGCATGGCAACGTAGCCGGCCGTGGCGTGATCACCAGGCGCTTCCGACGTTCTGCATCGGAAGTACTTTGACAGGCTCTCCACGTATACGGGCATGCACCTCGGAATCTCCTGGAGCTCCTCAAGGATATCGCGCATGATCCCGAACGGGTTCGTCAGGTGGGGCGTGGCGAACGTGTTGTCCACCACCACGTAGACCTCCTCGTCCCAGAGCTGCGTAAACAACTCTCGCAGATCCACCGTGGGCATGGGCACGCCGTTGCCGATGGTCTCGACGAACAGAACCTTGGTCGAGCTGCTCGACCCCTTCTTCAATGCGTCGACCATCTGATCGATGTTGCCGTCCGCGACCTCAGTCACCTCGCACTTGTCAGCGAAGCGCCGGAGCGTATCCGGCGTGAGGCCATACAAAGGGGTGGACGCCACGATGTGGAGTGGCTTGCCGAGGTCACGAAGCGCGAGAAGCGCGATGGTGATGGAGGCCATGCCGGAGTTGGTCAAGCGTCCTGCGTAGCTGAACTGCCGAGCACCCATACGGTGGGTGTAGAGTTCGGCCACGGCGTTGCTGATCGGGTCACCGCCGTACCGCCCGTACGGAACCCAGTTCTTGCTCACATCGAACAGGGCGGCCATGTCCTTGAGTACCTCGACGGAGCCGGGGCTCAGACTAAGCGCCGGATTGAAGCCGGGGTAGTTCTCGGCCATGAACTCGCCGATACTCTTGAGATTTCCGTCGGGACGCAAGAAGCTGCTGGTATTGGTGGTCATCAGACCCTCCTTACACGCTGGTGGTTCAAGTCTTTCTACTCTTTGAAACAAACTAATTCCCCAAAACAACAAGCTCGGAGAATGGCGTAATATAGCACAAAAAACACCTTTTGTCAAGGTGGTTACGTACTATTTTGCTTAATTTAGCCTACTTTTTCTTCCCAATATTCGGCTCCCCTGAGTAGGTAGCTGAAATATATTGTCCTTTAGGCTGCTTCAACAGTTCTGGAATCAAGTCCTGTACTTTTTCAACTTGTTCAACTGAAATTGCCAAAAGTGGAATCTGAGAAACATAGGCAAACGTATTTGCTACCACACACGCAATCCGTGTGCTTGTAAAACTCCCTGCGCCCACAACCACCGTTATACCTTCTATATCTTTTTTTGAATTTTTTTGTTCTTTCAAAATCTGATCTACCGAAAAAAGAAGTTCACGATTGCGACCTTCGAATGTTTTATCAGTGCGTTTTTCAGAATCAAAAAGAGCCAGATGAATCTGGTCTAATTCTGATATGTCAATAAGTAAATACATAAAAATACAATTTGAAATTTTCTAGACTCCTAACTTATTCACAACTTTCAAATGGTCTGCTTCAAAAACTCCATAAACAAATTTATCCATTACATATCTACGGTCTGCAAATTCATCGTCACTCATTACAGTATAGCGAATATCAAATCCCAATTCTTTTTCATATTGCTCTATAATTTTTGAAAGTGAGCGTGGTTTAATTTTTCCGACAATGAGAATATCAGTAGGTGCTTTTGTGGTACCAGTAAACTCCCCAGTCAATACAAGCAGCTTCACATCTCCCGATTTTTGTTCGAGTTCTTTGATAAATTCTTTTTGACCAATGATATTATCTTTCAAAAGAAGTGCTTGAAGTTCTGAGTAAATAATTGACTCAGAGTTGAGTTGATAATACTTACGTAATCCAGCCCCAGCTTTTCCACTGTCAGTGTCTTCTGCTTTTTTCTCCTTTTCTTCCTTCTCTTGAATAATGTCTAATCTAAGCAATAAATCTAGCTCACGACGTACAGCATTTATCTGTACACCTACTTGACGTGATAACTCACGTACAAAGAAGGATTGTCCTGGTTCACGAAAAAAAACACGAAGGATTTTGAGTCTGGTCTTTGAACCAAATAGTTGTTCAAGCATATGTAGATACTTAAAGGACTAGAGAAGTCCTATATTCTAAATGATAACTTATCCCCCTTATTCCCCTGCCTACCGGCAAGTAGGCTTTCAAGCTTTTGCGAGTTATAGTATAATAAGTATGACCATAAAAGTCAAAGTTTTTAACTATGAACAATAAACTCGAAATTCAAGAATTTTTTGTTGAGGGAAACGATCAGCAGACCTCACATGTATTACTTCATCTTGCAGAACCTGTAACCCAGGAAGAAAAGGAAAAGGGTTATTTTTTTGCACTCATTGAAATAAACGAAAGTCATCATGAGCAAATTACTCAGCTTCAAGAAATCATAGATAGTATAGAAACTGCGTATTATGAAACGGAAGGAATAGAAGATGAAACCTTTGAACACATTATTCAAGAAATAAATCGACAAAGTCACCACATACTTGGATACAAAGAAAGTGAAATAAATGCTCTTGTCGGAACACTCAATAATTCTCGACTTGTTCTTGCTTATCATGGTTCACCTCAAGCACTTTTATATTACACAACACCAGACGGACTTAGAGAGACACCTATAATAGATGGAGACACAAACAATGCACACCAACTTTTTTCAGCAGTGGTAGAAGGAACTATTAGCAGAGGAGATTTTGTATATATTACCACTCCACATGTAAATGATTATTTTTCTTCTGACCGAGTACGAAAAATTTTGCAATCACGAACAACCAGGCAAAGTTCTATGCACATCGGCAAAGTACTTGAGAGTCTAAAAAATGAATACTCCTTTGGTGGTATATTATTCCACACACCAAAATCAGTACAGCCTATATCAGAAGAACTTGATAAAAAGGAACGTGTTGGATCACAAGCATCATTAGACAACTTCCTAGATACAGCAAAAGCAACGGAAGAGACTCTGTCTCCCCCACTTATGAAACACGCAACCAGTAAAGTAAAAGATGTATTCCAAAAATTTGCTTCGGGGAAAAACAAACGTGTAGAAAAAGCAAAAAAACGATCTCCAGAAACAAAAACAACTCGTCATGGTAATATTGAAACCAACTACCGACCATCACCTGGTCAATCACAAGAAAATTGGACAGGAAGACTACTTATCTTACTTGGACGTGGAATTGTACTCTTGGGTACTGGACTATTTGTAGTCTCAAAAAAAATACTTGAATGGACTATTTCATTTTTGCAACATAGTTTTTATTTCATTACAAATAAAAATGGAAAGAGAACTCTTACTATTGATAGTTCAAAATCATATATTGATAACAAAAGACACCAAGTCAGACATATGGGTATGGTGAGTAAAGTCCTTTTCATTGCTCTTCTAGTATTTGTAGTAATTTTTATTGGAAGTATTACATATATAAAAATACGAGAAGGTCGCGAAGTGAAACAAGTACAATATACTACTCTCATCGAGACTATCACTGAAAAACGAGATGAGGCAGAAAGTAGACTTCTCTATGGTGAAGATGAAAAAGCACTAGAGCTTCTGAATGAGGCGTCTAAACTAACAGAAACACTTCCTGCGAAAAAGGATGTAGAAAAAGAAACAAGCCAAAATTTAAGACAAAGTATTGATGAACTTTTACAAAAATTAAGAAAAATAACGGCTGTTGATTCCGAGCTTATTGTTGATCTCTCATCTTTACAAGAACAAGCGTCTTCGTCAAAAATTATACCATTTGACGAAAAGATACTTGCCTATGGACCAGAAGACGAGACTCTCTATACTATAGACCCTATAACAAAAAATATAGAACAAAAAAAACATGAAACCATAGGACAGTTGTTGGCAGCAGATGTACCAAAAGAAGATGACAAGGCCGTATTTATTTCATATGAAAATAATATAGTTGAACTTGAAAAAGAATCAAAAGGTTTTTCAAACAAAGATATTTCCTACCCTGTTGACAATCCTCCTATCACGGATATCTCGATTTACAATAGACGTACATATCTTTTGAGTTCAAACAATGATCAGATTTACAAACACAACCCAATACAAACTGGTTATGATCGTGGCACCGAATGGGTTACAAACAAAACAGACTCACTCAGTGAAGCGCGCTCTCTTACCGTTGATGGTGATATATATGTGCTTACCAACAACACTATACTAAAGTTTTTTGCTGGCACACAACAAGGATTTGAAATTCGTGGACTTGATCCTGCTTTAGAAAACCCTACAGAAATCTGGACATACGCAGATGTAAACAACTTATATATTTTAGAACCTACAAACAAACGTGTGATAGTAATTGACAAAGAAGGAAACTTCGTAGGACAATACACTTCTGATGTCTGGAAAAACCCTACTAGCATGATCGTACAGGAAGATGAAAAGACGATCTATGTACTAGATGAAAATAAAATATATAAATTCAACTTCTAAAACTAATCTGTGGAAATAATAAATTTATTAGCTATTTTTGTCATTACTCTATTAACACGAATAATGACAGTTACAACAGGTGGCGGTGGAATGATTCTAATCCCACTGCTTATTTTTTTTGGTCTCCCTCCTTCACAAGCTATTGCCACAAATAGGGTTGGCGGACTTTCAAGTAACGTAGCTATATTAAAATTTCACAAACATGGCAAAGTAAAATGGAAACTAGGTGTCTCACTCATAATTCCAACTCTCATTGGAGCCATTGCCGGTGCGTCTATTGTTGTAAATATAGATCAAGATCTTTTCAAAAAATTACTTGGAAGTGTCATACTTATTTCTCTCTTATTATTAACTCAAAGAGGTAAAATAGGAATCAAAGGAAAAAAAATATCAAAAGGTAGATTCATAGCAGGATGGTTCCTAACCATCTTGGCAAGTTTCTTGGGAGGAATGTTTGCTTCCACTGGTGTATGGTTTACATATGTATACCTTTTTCTAGGTCTTACATTCTTACAATCAGCGGCCACAAGAAAAATTACTGGACCGATGATCAATCTATCGTCTCTTGTAATCTTTTGGTTCGCCGGACTTATAAATTGGCAGGTAGCTGGAGCGATGTTTTTAGCAAGTGCCATAGGAGCCTGGATTGGAGCTGGAATTGGTCTCAAACTAGGAAATATTTGGATAAAAAGACTTTTCATTTTCTTCGCCGTATTATCAGCATTGAAACTTATCTTCTAAAAAATAAAAATAAAAAAACCAGCCAAAAAGGCTGGTTTTAAAATCTTTGTAAAAAAGATTACTTGAGTTCTACACTACCACCTGCTTCTTCAAGAGCTTTCTTAAGCTCTTCAGCTTCAGCTTTTGCTACATTTTCTTTGATAGCTTTTGGAGCTCCGTCTACCAATGCTTTTGCATCAGCAAGACCAAGACCGGTTGCAGCTTTAACAGCTTTGATAACACCAATTTTGTTATCTCCAGCAGCAGTAAGTTCAACAGTGAATTCAGTCTTCTCTTCTACAGCAGCAGCATCGCCACCAGCAGCGCCACCTGCCATCATCATTGCAGGAGCAGCAGCTGAAACACCAAATTTATCTTCAAGAACTTTTACAAGTTCTGCGAGGTCTAGTACAGACATTTTTTCAACCTCTTCTACAAGAGATTTAAATTTTGCTGGTACTTCTACCTCTGTTTTTGTTTCTTCTGACATAGTAAAAAAATTATTATTACGCTTTTGCGTCTTTAATGTTGTTTAGTACACTTACAAGTCCGCGCAAATTACCAGCAAGGACATTTACAAATCCAGATACTGGTGCATTGAGAGAACCAACCATTTTGGCAAGAAGCTCGTCTTTGCTTGGAAGTTTTGAAAGTTCACCGACTTTTTCGCTGTCAATAAAGTTTCCTTCTAAAATTCCACCAAACATAGTTGCGAGTTCATGATCTTTTGCAAATTTTGCAATGATTTGAGCTGGAGCGACTTCATCCTCTACACCGAGAACAATAGCAGGACCACCTTCAAATACTTTTGTATCTACTTCTAGACCGAGATCAGCGAGTGCACGCTTGAGCAATGTCTTTTTAGTAGCCACATACTTCACGTTTTGTTCACGACAAAGTTGGCGAAGTTCTTCTGACTCAGAAACTTTGAGCCCTTGAAAATTTGCAAAAACAGCTGATTTTGAGTTTTTTAGGCTCTCTACCAACTCAGCAACGGCCTGCTCTTTAGTTTGTTTTGTTTTTGCCATAACTTGAAAAAAATAAAACTGTGGTTCTTAACCACAGACTTTTCGGTACTCTTCGACTTTTTTTAGCTAAAACTAGCTAAGAGTTACCTCGGCAGGTACATCCGTCCGTAGCTCAAAGAGCGAAGGAGGAAAATTAAGCCTTGCGGCACCTGCTGTCTATGGATGTGAATATAGTACTATATAAAGACAGATATGTCAACAGTACTTATATTCTGTAGACCATTCAACTGACCATTGGAACCTTTTTCTAGAGGAAATGCGTCAGTGGAGCCAATTAATCCCATCTAATTTCAGTGAGTCTGATCTAACTTGTGGATAATTATAGCCCATTTTTGAAAGAATGTCAAAATGATGTGTTTATATGCCTTATTGCATATATACTGGCTAAAAACAGTCTAATTAGGGCTATACTGGCTTTTTATACATGCACTCATATTTTCTTCGAATTCTTTCTGTGTCATGGACTTATAAGTGAGTTTAACCATAGAAACCAAGGAAGTAGCTTTTCCTAATGCTTCTACTCTGGTCAGGTAATCTCCAAACTCCCTTTTATATAAAGTGATAAAACTGTCTAATTGTTCATCTGTGAATTGCATGATATGTTTTTTATGCACGGTCGGATACCATTTTAGATAG